>Ga0209199_1001481_pt1 | contig 27991 bp, 27 predicted proteins | sample COGITO_mtgs_1105_7_FD_184805 | JGI IMG/M metagenome (GOLD analysis project Ga0209199, IMG submission 184805) | Pelagic marine microbial communities from North Sea - COGITO_mtgs_110523 (SPAdes) (version 2) | ecosystem: Environmental > Aquatic > Marine > Epipelagic ...
AAGTACTTACACAGATGACGGAGCTACTGCTTTAGACAACTACGATGGAGGTGTAACATCAAGTATTGTAATTGTGAACCCAGTAGATGAAACTACTGTAGGCACTTACACAGTCACTTATAATGTATCAGATTCTAATGGCAATCCTGCAGTGCAAGTAACAAGAACGGTAAATGTCGTAGACACTACAGCGCCCGTCATTACGCTTACAGGCGATGAAATTATAACTATTGAAGTTGGATCTACATACGCAGATGCCGGCGCTATAGCCAAAGACAACTATGATAATGACACTGCATTAAGTACAAATATAATTACTGTAAATACTGTGGATACTAACATCGTTGCAAGTTACACTTTGACTTATAATGTAACGGATGCTAATGGCAATGCTGCAGTGCAAGTAATACGAACTGTAAATGTAGTTGACACGACTGTTCCAGTGATTACACTTACTGGAAATGCTACAGTTACCATAGAAGTAGGAAAAACCTATACTGATCAAGGTACTACAGCACTAGATAACTTTGATGGGGATATAACGTCAAGTATTGTTGAAGTATCCACGGTAGAGACCTCTATTGTAGGTGTCTACACCGTAACTTATAATGTAACGGATGCTAATGGAAATTCGGCAGTAGAAGTTACAAGAACCGTCAGTATTGTGGACACAACAGCCCCAGTGATTGCTTTAACAGGGGAGCCTATAGTTACGATAGAAGTAGGAAAAACGTATACTGAGCAAGGTGCTATAGCGACAGATAACTACGACACCACACTTGCGGTTGTTGTAGAAGGAGATACAGTAGATACAGCTATTGTAGGTATCTACACAGTAACTTACAATGCATCAGATTCTAATGGCAATGAAGCAGCTGAAGTAACACGAACTGTAACTGTAAAATTAGTACTTGATTCTACAGAAATTAATAGTGTGAATATATATCCAAACCCAACAACTTCTGAGTGGAATATTGAGTCTTTAACGATAATTAATACGGTAACACTTTTTAACTTATTAGGTCAAAAAGTATTAGAGCAAACGGTTAATGACACGAAAGTAAATATTGATGCCAGCAACTTGAGTACAGGCGTTTATATGCTAAGAGTGAATAAAACTATAATAAAAAGAGTGTTTAAAAGATAGGGTATAAAACCTTGCTTAATTATTCTAGTGACGTCCCAGGATAATCGCAATTAATTGGTTTTTATTTTTTAAAAGTTTCAGGCTTAAATAGCATTTTTAAACTACTTAAAAAGTTAGAACTTTTATAAGATTGTCTCATGGCCAGATGGAACTGTTTTTTGTTCTGGAGATCAAACGGAAGTCATTGAAGTTAAAAATGGTGCTACGGGGAAAATATGGATGGACAGAAATTTAGGTGCATCCAGGGCCGCACAATCTAGTTCTGATGCAGATGGGTTTGGTGATCTTTATCAATGGGGTCGCTTTTCTGACGGACACCAGTGCAGAAATTCAGAAACACTATATGGAAGCGTTAACACTGACAATCCTCATAGCGATTGGATTATAGCCTCGCAACAAGAAGGATCTAATTATTCGTGGAGAATTCCAATTAACCTAAACTTATGGCAAGGTGTTGATGGTATAAATAACCCTTGTCCAAAAGGATTTAGACTTCCTACTCAAGCTGAATTTGATGAAGAAAAAGGTTCTTGGGGATCAAATAATCAAAATACTGGTGGAGCGTGGAATAATACTCCATTAAAACTTCCTGCTGCTGGACGCAGAGGAGGTAGAAGTTCAGGTGAAGGTGCTGGTAATATCGCTGAAGGTAATTCTACATTGTATTGGGTGAGTGGTTCGGGAACTAGCCCTGCTATTCGCGTATTTCAGTTGACTGGGACTAACGCAAATTTTAGCCCTTCAGCAAGTGATGTTGGAGCATGTGTGAGGTGTATTAAAGATTATTAGATTTAATACAAAGAGATGTTTTAGATAATACCTGTAAAATTATAAAAAAGTATATCTCATTAATTTTTTTACTTGTTGTTTAAGCTTAAATCATAGGCATATCTTCCTCCTTTAATTCAGGGAGTTCTAAACCTCTTAAATAGGTTAAACTTACGTTTCTTATCTTTGAATTATGAAAAATTTAATATATGTTTTGTTGGTTAGTGTAACATTTTATAGCTGTAAAAACTCACCAGCAAAAAAAACATTTAAGATTCCTACTGAAATTACAACAATGTACAGCAAATATGTAAGCGCTTGGAGTAATGCAGATTTCACTACTATCACTGAAGATATATACGAATTACCATTTTCCTTATATCGTAGTGATACCACAATTATTTACAATAGTAAAGAAGAATTAGTGTCATTTTTAACAAATTCATTTAACACTTTAGAAGAAAATAATTACGGTTATTCAATTACTAATAGTTGGGAGCATTATAAAAAAGATGATAATATAGTTGTCATTGAAATGAATTTTACAAGATTTTTAAAGGATAGCACGATAATGGGTGCTAAAAATAGAACTGCTACTTATATTTTAAGAAAGAAGAATGATAAATTTAAAATTTCAGCATTGATTCCTCATACTCCTATTTCGGAGTAATAAACCATAGGCATATCTTCCTTCTTCAATTTCGGAGTTCTAAACCCGTTAAGTAGGTTAAACTTATTTTTATTATATTTAGGCTGTAAACCAATAAATAATGAAAAAACTAATTCTACTTTCGTTTGTTATTCTTTTTACTTCATATAGCTGCTCGCCAACTATTAATAGACCTTTATATTCTAAAAGTGATAATGCAAAGGAATTAATTCTGTCAAAGTATGGCAACCCTTCAAAGATTGAAAATCAATTAGGAAAAGAAAAATGGACCTATAACCATAGTAGTAAGTTTAAGAGTAACAGAACTGTTGTCTTTGATAATTACGGTAAAATTATAACCAACAAGAAACACTATAAGCCTTTTCATATGATAACAGGGCTTAATAAATACGGATATATATCAGTTGGAATTATACTTTCTTTACGTATAATATTTGGCCCTTTTCCTGCTTTACTTTAAAAAAGTAATACCTAAACCATGGGCATATCTTCTTCCTTCAATTCAGAGAATTCTAACCACGTATTTAAAGTTATTAGTTGTTAAATTAAAAACGATAAACTTTAAATTATGAAAAACTTATTATTACCATTATTCTTTGTACTTCTTGTTATGGGGTGTGAAAATGATTCAGATGAAAGCCCAATGCCCGCTTACACTATTGAAGGTAAATGGCTATATCCTACTGGAGCTGGTTTTACTGGTTTGGAAGGTATTTCGAATACAATGTATCTATTTGAAGATGGAATACGGTATACCTACTATTGTATTGAAAATGATTGCGAATCTCAATATGAATCGTTTGAAGCGGGAGATGGGAATCACATACCAGGAATTAATAATTATACATTTAAAAATGATGTCTTAAACGTTGATTTGAATTTTGGAAATGAATTGGTTACTCCAATTACATTTGAATGTGATGGTGGAGAAGCATATTTTGAAGCACCTGGGTATAAATTAGTTAGATTAGGTTCTGGTTGTGACTAAACCATAGGCATATCTTCTTCTTTCAACTCAGCTATCTCATGCTCTCTTAAATAGGTGTTTTATTATTAGTGGTCTTAAACTTGTGTTTTTACTTCAATTCTATGTTAAATATAGAGCAGTTTATTTGTATTTAATATACTCCCTTCCACAATTTTTTATTTGATGCTTACATACATAATAACTTTGACTTATGATTTTGTGTTTTGAATAGTTATTTATTTTGTACCTTATAGCTAAAACACTACTATGCAATATTATAGAGGTGGTAAGAATTTACAAAATATTTTAATTCTCTTAATTCTATTATTGATTTTAGGAGTAGCTTTAGCATTGATATTCAAAGAAGTAATGAGACCTTAAGGATTTTTACTTAAAATACAAAGCACCTAATAAAAACATTAAAACTGATACTACAGAAGTTTAAACCATAGCCATATCTTCTTCCTTTTATTAGGCTATTTCTAGACCATGTAAGTAGTTTGAAGATATATTTATAACTCATAAATTACTTTTAAAATAAAACTTTTTTTTGCTTTCAGAGCGCCAATTTAAACTATAATTTAAGTACTTACTTGTTCCAAATAATAAAATGGAACAAATGTTTAGCCTTAATTTACTTCTCTATCTGCACAAATATTAATTTAGTGCAGTTAAAAACCATTCCTTGTTTATATTCAAAAAAAAGTATTTATACAGTGTAGGTTTATAAAATCAATAAAAAATGAAAAAGTTTTACATTTTCCTGTGCCTAGCCATATCGTCACTCACACAACTACAAGCTCAAACCCCACAGGGTTTTAACTACCAAGCGACGGTTAGAAACACTGCAGGAGAGTTGATTATAAACTCCAATGTATATTTTAAGTTTAATGTTATTCAGGGTTCACAAACAGCTGTTCCAATTTTCACAGAAACACATGATGTTCCAACAGATGATTTAGGTCAAGTCACTTTAATAATAGGCGAGGGAACTGCCAATACAGGCGTGTTTTCAGAACTGGATTGGTCTTTGGGCAGTTACTATCTTGGCATTGAGTTAAGCATAAATGGAGATAATGACTATGTGGCTATGGGCACCACACAACTACTCAGCGTGCCTTTTGCTTTATACGCAGCAAACAGTGGCAATGCCACACCAACAACACCCGATCTAGAAGCTGTACTCGCTGAAAACAACTCAGCGAATAACCAACAAATAAAAGACCTGCAAGACCCCACAGACGCGCAGGATGCAGTAACAAAAAACTACACCTATTCAAAAGCAGAGGTTGATGCGTTAATAGCAAATATTCAAAGTCAGATAGACAATACCGAGACAACTTCAGTAACAGACATCGATGGTAACACCTATAACTTCATCACTTACGGAGACCAAGATTGGACCGTTGATAATGCCGCTATGGAAACGTACCGAGATGGCACCCCTATTCCGCAAGTAACAGATGCCACAGAGTGGAGCAATCTTACCACAGGCGCTTGGTGTTATTACAATAATGACCCGACCAAACGAAGAACTTATAATTGGTATGCGGCAATGGGAATGCACGATACTGATGAAAGTACCCCAAACAAAGAATTTGCTCCAGAGGGCTGGCACGTTCCAAGTGATACGGAATGGACGATTTTAGAAAATGAACTTATTGCTAATGGCTACAATTACGATGACACAACCACAGAAAACAAAATAGCCAAAGCAATGGCTTCTTCAACAGGATGGAATGATTCAACAAACTCAGGAGCAGTAGGTAACGACCAAAGCAGTAATAACAGCAGTGGGTTCAATGCTTTCCCCGAGGGTGGCCGTTACTCCGATGGTTCGTTCGTAAATGAAGGACCCAATGCAATTTTTTGGAGTTCGCCTGAGAACGATTCAAATGACGTATGGAACCGTGTCCTGAACTATAATTATAGTTCCCTAGACAGGTACAACGCCAACAACAAGCAGAACAGCTTATCGGTTCGTTTTGTGAGGGATTAAAAATTTTGACCCTTGACTCTTAACTGGGCTGCCTTTTGCAGTCCCGTCTTTTAAACTTTTGGAGATAGTATACTATCTTTAAATCATAAACCAATTTAACTCATGCGCTATATTATTTTAACTATTTTTTTTGCAAGTCTTTCAGGATTTAGTCAAACCATTTCAAAACAAGTGATCGGTCCCGGTGGAGGTGCTTTTGATACTGGTACCAACAAACTAAGCTACACCACAGGTGAAATGGTGGTAGGCGCTATGACTGCCGAAGATGGCAGTATCCAATTAGGAAACGGCTATTATCCCTCTTTAGATTTATCAACCCTAAACACACAATCTCCAGAGCTAAAGCTCAAGGTGAAAGTATATCCAAACCCTACCACAGAGTCCATTTTCATCACCCATCCCACAGAACAGTTCTTTGAGGTGGCAATCACGGATGTAAGTGGTAAACAAATTCTCCAAACAGCGCATCAAAGACAACAACCCTTAAACATACAGAGCCTTACTTCAGGCACTTACTTGTTAACAGTCACTACAAAAGATTCAAAACAAACCAATACGTATAAAATTATTAAGCAATGAAAAAGTTTTACGCAATTCTATGCCTAGCCATAGCACCTATAACACAGCTACAAGCTCAAGTCCCACAGGGTTTTAACTACCAAGCGACTGTTAGAAACACTACAGGAGAGTTGATTATAAACTCCAATGTATATTTTAAGTTTAATGTTATTCAGGGTTCACAAACAGCTGTTCCAGTTTTCACAGAAACACACTATGTTCCAACAGATGATTTGGGTCAAGTCACTTTAATAATAGGCGAAGGAACTGCTAATACCGTTGTGTTTTCAGAAATCGATTGGTCCTTGGGCAGTTACTTTCTTGGCATTGAGTTAAGCATAAATGGTCCTAATGACTATGTGGCTATGGGCACCACACAACTACTCAGCGTGCCTTTTGCCTTATACGCAGCAAACAGTGGCAATGCTACACCAGCAACACCCGATCTAGAAGCTGTACTCGCTGAAAACAACTCAGCGAATAACCAACAAATAAAAAATTTACAAGACCCCACAGACGCGCAGGATGCAGTAACAAAAAACTACACCTATTCAAAAGCAGAGGTTGATGCGTTAATAGTAAATCTTCAAAGTCAGATAGACAATGCCGAGACAACTTCAGTGACAGACATCGATGGAAACACCTATGACTACATCACTTACGGCACTCAGGTTTGGACGGTTGACAATGCCGCTATGGTCACGTACCGAGATGGCACGCCTATTCCACAAGTCACGGGTGCTACAGAGTGGAGCAATCTCACAACAGGCGCTTGGGCATATTACGATAACGACTCAACCAAAGGAAAGCTCTATAACTGGTATGCAATTGTGGGTATCCACGACACTGACCCTGACACGCCTAACAAAGAATTTGCACCTGAGGGTTGGCACGTCTCTAGTGATGCCGAGTGGACGACTTTAGAGGAGTACCTCATAGCCAATGACTACAATTACGATGGCACAACCACAGGAAACAAAATAGCCAAGTCAATAGCTTCCACCACAGGATGGAATACTTCAACAGACCTAGGAGCAGTGGGTAACGACCAAAGCTTAAACAACAGCAGTGGCTTTAACGCCTTCCCTGAGGGTAACCGTGACGACAGTGGTTCGTTCCTCAATGAGGGTAGCAATGCGATCTTTTGGAGTTCCACTGAGACCAGTACAAGTTACGCATGGAACCGCGACCTGTACCTCAATAACAGTTACCTAAGCAGGGACCCCCCTAACGAGCAGAACGGCTTTTCAGTTCGTTTTGTTAGGAATTAATTTTTTTTGACTCTTGACTCTTAAAGGGGGCTGCACAAGGCAGCCCCGTCTTTTTAACTTTTGTAGATAGTACACTATACACTTTGAATATTGATTTGATTGGAGGAGTTATAGATGACGGCTATTCAGAAATTAGTTTAGAAGAATTTATGAATTTAGACTGTTTGTAACCGCAGGTATATCATTTTCCATTAATAGATTCACTCTTTATTTTTACAAAAAAATTACATTCTTTTTGAAAGTAAATTACTATTTTAGTGTTTAATATTTAAATTAAATAATAATGAAAAAACTTATAAGTACGAGTCTTTTATTGACTTTTTTGTTCTTAATTAGTTGTAAAGACACCACAACAAAAGAGATAGTTACAACTTTAGACGCTAAAACGCTCATGTCTGGGTCTACCGAAAGTTTTATTGGTCTTTGGGGTTTGGGTGATGCACCAGGTATTTCTGGAGAGTTTACAGATGATGCTGTGCGAGTGATTTCTAATTCTTTAGCGCCAATAGTTGGTGGTGAGGCTATAAAAAACTCATTTGTAGAAACTTTTGCAGAAGGGAGTAATTTTAAAAATAGTCATATTACTGTTGGTACTATAGAAACTCGTTTGTTGTCTGATGAGATATTGATAGGAGCTGGAACTTTTAAAATTTTAGATCCGAACAATGAAACTTTAGAAAGTGGTAAGTGGGGTAATGTGTATCGATATAAAGATGGTAAAGTGAAATTTTTATTAGAATCTGCCCATAGAATTTTTAATGAAACAGACACACTTTCTGCTGAAGTGATTTCTCTTGAAGAATCTATTGTTTCTAAAGAGGCTCATTTTGATAAAATACAAGCTTCTGTAGCAGGCTATATAAAATACGCTAATGAAAAAGATGCTGAAGGTTTATCGATGCTTTTTATAGAAAATGCAATTCAAAATGTAAGTTCTAAAGAAGGAATCGTTGTAGGACGTGATAAGATTAAAGCGACAGAAGTATTTTCCGATGGTATGGTATTGGACGCTAATATTCTTGGGTACACATATCTTGGAGATTCATTAGCATTTGGGTATGGTAATTGGACTCAGTTAGACACAAGCACCAACACAATGGTTAGAGGTCAATGGGGTAATGTTTTTAAAATAGACGGAGATACTGCATATCTTGTTATGGAGTCTGCAGGAATCTCTAAATAAGGAATCCAATCTTTTTTTTAATGCCCATCTTTATAAAAGATGGGCATTTTTTTTATTGTATCCCAAAAGAAAGAGAAGGCCTAGATTCTAAATGAGACAGACTTATTCCATTTAGGTTTTGTTATTTTTAGACCAATGGTTTGAAAATCAACAAGAATTATTTGAAGCCTATAAATAATTGTTTATTGCAACTAAAAATAAGTATATTTGAATTAATTTAATAATTAATTTTAAACACAAGTAACATGAAGAAATTAGTAATGGTATTAGCACTCATCCCTTTATTAGGATGGAGTCAAGTAAAATCAGGAGTAACATATTCAGAGCATCCTGCATATGATGTTGTTAAAGAAACTTACCGGATATGGGAATCAGGAACTGAGTCCGAACTAAGAGCCTTGTTCGCTGAGGATGCTAAAATCTGGGGTCCCGGCGAAGATGAAGCAGGCACTGTAGATGAAGAAGTTACTAACATGCTTTGGTGGCAAGAGAACTTTAGCGATATTAAAATTACCGTTATGGAAGGTGCTACACCCGATATTATTAAGTATGAAAAGGATAAAAAAGGTGCATGGGCTATGGACTGGATGGTGTTCTCTGCGGTGAATAAAACCAGCGGTTTAGTTGTTAAGGCAAATATGCACTCGAATTATTATGTGACTAACCAAGGGAAAATCACGACAACGATAAAATACTATGATCGAGAGTCTGCGGGTGCACAAATTCAGGCATCTTTAGGAATGCATAGAAACGGCCGCGTATATGATGAGCATCCAATTATTAATACATTGAATAAGATGGTTGCACATTTTGAGGCTGGAGAAATATCGGAATTAGCTACTTACTTTGCAGAAGATGTAGAGTTTTACCGTTTGGGAGTAGACGGACACCTAAACCTAGAAGAGCGCACAGCTACATGGCATCAGGCAGTGGTAACAAACAGTGTACGTAATTTAGAGCAGTCAGGATATCCTGATGCTATTTATTACTCAAGAGACAAAGGGCAGTGGGTTGTTCAATCTTGGTGGTGGGTAAACAATACTAATGCAGAGACAGGAGAAGAAACTCGCGAATATTTGCACATGAGTCACGATTTTAATAATGATGGTAAGGTTACGAGAGAAGTTATTTACATGGCTAATTAAAATTAATTAAACATCATGTAGTTTTTTTTAAAAAATCACAAAAAAACAATAAACCCACTACTAGAGTGGGTTTATTGTTTTTTATAAATCCTTTTAAACCTCTTAATAACACGTTGTATGGCTTGTAAAATAAAAAATAAATTAAACCTTTTAAAAGAACAAAAGTCTATATTATGTTTTCTAAATGGAACTTTATTAACAATATAACAGAACGCAAAATCGGAATTAGAAACTGAATTAATAAACATTCGAAATTATAATAATAACTACAACACCATTTCTAATTTATTGCTTATTTACTAGACAATAATATATTACTTTCTTAGAATGCAGCTGCTTTTGAGCTTTAGATAGGTTATGACATATTTAGTATCTTTGCAATGTTATGAAAAAATTACTTTACTTGGTTTTTGCTATTACTTTATTAAATTGTGCTGCTGACGATGAAGAAATACCCTTGGGCTGCATAGACAAAAGCTTGATTGATTTAGATGCCTTGTGCACCGCAGAGTATGCTCCAGTTTGTGGCTGTGATGGGGTAACTTACAGCAATGCATGTAATGCGCTTAACGCTGCTGGAATAATTTCTTATTCGGATGGAGTTTGTGACTAATATTCTTTATATAAACCACCGGCATATCTTTTTCTTTTAGTTCAGCAACCTCTAAACTTAATAAATAGGAGAACATATATTTTTAGAACTAATTCCCTAAAAAATCATTTAATTACAAATAGAGAGACTTGTTTAAGTATCTTACCCCTAACATAAATAAACACCTTGAAAACGCAAATTAGATTGCGATAAGGTTGTCTCTTCTATCCATAATTACTATTCCTTTACAATCAAAAAAATAATAATTCTTATAACTTTAATAATGTTTAATGTATAAGAAAAAGAAAATGTAATAGTTTAAAACACGCTTATATAAACACATTCAAGCTATTTTTTTACTATAATTCATTTATATCTATTTGTTGAACTTTTACAGGATTTAAAACAACTGTTTGAACCTATAAAAAATTTACACTTCTAAGCATAAATAAACTAAAGAAATATTTTTTTCATTTTAAAATGAATTATATTTCCTTAAGCTAAAATACGAAAAAATTAGTTGTTTTTAAAAACTAAATAGCATTAAATTTCTAATTATTTTTCTGGTTGATAAAAACGAGAGAGAAAACCTTATCCAAATTATTGTTACTCAATCTAAAGAAACGAGTAAATTTATATAACAAGTGAATTAAATTTAGGTAATTATATTGGAGTTGATCTAAATTTTAACTTTATAACTAAAAAAAAGCACATTTAAAATTGGATATATAGGTAGCTTTACCGATTCAAAATCAATTCCCGAAGCCTATTCAGCTATAAATGATGATTGTTTTTTTCTTTGTTATCTTTATTATTTCAATAGTTATCAAATTAGTTTTGGAGAGATATATGCATTTAATGAAAGAGGGACTATTTAGGCAAATTTTACCTTTGGATTGGGTTTGACCACAATAAAAGAATCTCAAAATTGGATTTTAAATGCTAACGCTTACGGTACTTATTACAGCTGGGATAATGAAAAATAGAATAGAGTTAGTTTAATAATCAATCTTAAAATAGAATTTCCTTTAACAAGATTTTATGGATTAACAATTTCTCCTATGATACAAATAAATAAAAGTAGAACATACTTTGGTATTGGAATTGTACACATGTTTGGGTTACCAAGAGAGACAAATAATAAATTATAGCCACCTATAAAATGAACTATTGTCTTTCTAAACCAAAGGTATGTCACTTTTTTAATTCAGCTACTTTTTATAGTTAGAATTGCCACATTTGTTTAAAATACAGTGTATCGTTTTAGGTATAGAGATTTAAACCCAATACTTTGGGATACAATAGCTTTTTATAGTTCTGAAGATAAGTATCTAGCTATATTCTAGGTTTTATACCATTAATAAAACTTATGCCTTAAATTTAATTAGGGGTTAAGTAATAATTTGTAAAAAGCTTATGGTTGATTAACCCTAATTGAGATAAAAATGAATAATTATCAAAGTAATTTTGTTCTTTTAAAACTTTTCCATTTTTCATAGTTACCAAAGTTACCCCATAAAGATTTATTTTTCCACTGGGTGAAAGAATCCCAGATATTTCTCCATCATGCGTTCCTGAAAATCTCTAATGTTTAGGTATTAAATTTGCTTGACCATAAACGTTAAGTATTGTGATTTTTGCATCTGAAAAGTCAGTAAAATAGTTGTTATAAAAATTTTGAAATGCTTTTATTCCTGTTAAATTTCGATTTTTTGCTTTGAACAGCTTATAAATAATACTGTTAGGGCAATTAATAGTACTCTTACAATTTTCTAAAGAATTTTAATTTTATAGAATAAGCATCAAATATAAAAACTAAAATACTTATAAAAATGATTACTTTTGCATGTATTAAAGAATAAATTACACTTAAGAATGGATAATTCAGAGTTTCGGTCAAGCTGTACTTTAAGTAGTGCATTAGATTTAGTGGGAGATAGATGGTCATTATTAATTATAAGGGATTTATTTCTGAACAGAAACACGTATTCTGCAATCCTTAAATCGCCTGAAAAAATATCTACCAATGTTTTAGTAGATCGAATTAAAAAATTAAGAAGTAATGGTATTATTGATTTTGTTAAAGATAAAAATGACAAAAAGATAAAGTACTATTACCTTACAAATTCTGGAATAGATTTTTATAGTGTAATTACAGAATTCTCTTTGTGGACAAAAAAGCATCTAAATAAAGAGACCAGTCCTTTAAGTGTTGCAGTGTTTAAGGAGATAGATATAAAAGGAGTTGATGTGCATAATAAAGATGCAATGGAAGCATACCTTAAAACAAGAAAAGAAATTTTAAATAAATAAATTTTTAAGTATCTATTTAAAACATTAAATGTTGCTTTGATTTGTTTCTCCAACCTGCTTGATTCTTATACTTAACAACGTAAATTTTTAAATCTGCCTGATTTTCATACGTTACAAAATAGATTTTCTTTTTAGCTTGATTTTTGTATTTGGTAAAAAACCAAGCGCCATTATTCTTTCCTGCTTGGTTCTCGTATTTAACTTTATAGATTTTTAAGTCTGCCTGGTTCTCATATTTTACTAAAAATACCTTTACATCTGCTTGATTTTCATATTGCACAGCAAATACCTTTTGAGCATTTGAAGCAAATGAAACACATGCTAGTATAATGAAAGTTATATTTTTCATAGTCAAATATACAAAACCTAGAGGTAAACCATTTTGGTGCGATATTGAAACCTGAAGTGATTCGTTTACCAGCAGTTGGCTAATGGTTGGAGCTGATAGTTTTAAGTTTTTATCTAATGAGTTATAAATATAAAGCCTATTTTATTTGGCTAGATTTGAGTTTCATCTTAAAATATTTAAAGAAATACATAAAGATATTTAAACAGATTGTGGTAGATTTTTCTAATACCTTTTCAGTTAAAATAGCTAAAGTGTTTTAAAAATTAATAGCTTCTGCTGTAGTAGCTAGAGTAGAGAATAGTTTATTAATATAGGGGGTGTTCTTTAACTTTATGATATAAGCTAATTGTTTTTAATAATTAATTTATATATCTTTATAAACTAATGATAAACCAATTTAAAATGAAAAATCTATTTGCACTAGTTATAGTAACGGTATTATTTAGCTGCCAACAACCAATAACAGAAACAGCCCCAACTATAATTGGGTATGATATTTCAGAAGAGGTGAGAACACCGCTTACTGTAGGAGATATTTCTACTGTAGCTGTTTGGGAAGCGTATATTAAAGCTCATAATGAAAAAGATATCGCAACCATAGAAGGCTTAAATGCAACAAAAGACTTTAAAGTAAAGGGCCCAAAAGGAGAGGTTTTTAATGGTTCTGAAGAACATACAACCTTTTTAAAAACTTGGTTTGAAAGCGACGTAAATCCGCAATGGACTACAAAGTTTTTAATAGCAAATGCATTTACATCCAAAGAGGGCGTGTTAAAACAATACGTTACTTCTTCGCATGATGTTACTTTAAATATAGACGGGAAAAATATAAAAGTAAATCAAATACATGATGCCTTAATTGTAAACGGAAAAGTACAAGAGTTTACAGTGCATGAAAGAGTTTCAACAGAATAATTTAAAACTTAAATTATAATTAACTTAAAACCAATTAAAATGAAAAAACTATTAGCTATTGCTTTGTTTAGTGTTTTTGTATCCTGTACACCAGGAATGCATCCAGAATACGAGCAAAATACGGAAACAGTAAAAGCATTTTTAAAGTTGCAAGGTGAAGAAACAGATATGAATGCACAGATGGCACTAATACACGAGGATTTAGAATGGCAGCCCGCTTTTCACGGTTCTGCTCCAATAGGAAAAGAAGATTTTAAAGCATATCTTCTTAATTGGCAAGATGTTATGGAGGAAACGGTATATACACCAAGAAATTACTTACCAGGAGTTTTGGCAGATACAGGATTACAGGATGGTAGTGTAAGGTCTTACGGAAAATGGACAGGAGTGCATTCTGCTACTGGAAAAAAGTGGGAGCTAACAGCCTATCATACTTGGGATTTTAAAGATGGTAAAATTATTGCTGGTGGAGATTATTTTGATGCAGGAGGTTTAATTGCATCGCTCCAAGTAGAAGAAATTACAGAAGAATAAATTTAATTTCCTTTATTAAAAAAAGTCTTACAATTTGTTTGGCTTTTTTTTATGAAATAAAAAATAATTATTTAATTACAGTTAAATCTTAATTAAGCTATATTGAAATCAAGCTCTTTTGAAAGATTATTTTACTTTCAATTTGGGTGAAATAAGTATGAAATACTTTTGGTTTGTTTGAAGGACAGCAGCTGAAGTTAAAAAAGGTTATGCTTTAATGTTTTTGGTATATCTTTGATTCTATAGAAAATATAATGAAATTTAGAAAAGGCTTTGCTTTATCAGAAAATATGTAAGCACCTCTTAAGTGGAAGTTTATAATGAAGATGGTTACACTAGGTTTTCTGTTTTTTAAGCAATACTATTTGGTATTCCTCAGCAGGATTAACCTACAGATATCTATATAAAAAAAACCCTCAAAGAGGGTTTTTTTATAGTAGTTTTTTACTTTTTTCTAGTTCAATTTTCTTTAATATTTTATTAATTAGTTCTTTCCGGAATGCCAACTCTTCCTTTTCTAGGAGCGTAAGAGGTGTGTAATACCTTCCAGCCATCATCTGTGTTGTTCCATACAGATGAACCTCTAGTAGCATATGATACGGTTTTAGCATTGTCTATAAAAGTATATTTACCATCGGCTACAAATGTAATTACAGCAGTATTCATGTCTGGAGAAAAGTAAGTTTCCATATTAGAAAGTTTAAAGAACTCCCATGTTATTTCTGTGTCTATAACTACATCTTTCTCAGTATAAATATAAAAAGGGTTTAAGTTAGAGTCTCCTGTAGGAACTTTAATTTCTGGATGCTCAAATTTTTTGTAAGCTTCATAATCACCAGACATGATTGCTTTTTGCATTGATTCCTGGTTTGCTATTACTTTATCACTAATACTTTTTTTATTTTTTTTAGCATAATATAGTTGCGCAGTTTTCGTGTATGGAGAACCAAAAGAAGCATAATCAACTGCTTTTAGTGCCTTCTTTAAAGCATTTTCATAATCCCCATTAGCTGCATAATGCTCTGCCATAGAATCATGTGCATTCGGCCCGTCATGCATATCTTGAGACATTTTCACATATTTCATAGCGTTAGCTGTATCTTCTTTTCCGAAATCACCTCTCATGTATCCATAAGAGATCATATTATATGCAGAGGAAGCATGTGAAGGAAATTTTTTAGCAAAAACTTTAAATGAATTAAAATCTTGAGGACTTGTTCCGAGATAATTCATTAGTACTCCTTTTGGAAATTTACTTGCAAGACTTTTGCTTACCGCTTGTCTGTCTTCAGAAGAGGCCGCTAAATATTGATACCATCCTTTTTCTTCTGGGCTTAAATTTGTTGTATTAATATCTTTAAGTTTTTTTGATCTACTTCCCCAATTTTTATTGCTGCTACTTACAGCAGCTAAAATAAGTTTTGCACAACCACAATCTTCATCTATTAGTAACGCTGAATTGGCAGCACCAAAAGCAGCCATGTGTTCTAAATTCATTGCATATTCTATTGCGCTATTGGCAATAAGTGAAGCCTTTTTGCTACAAGAAGTGTCTTTTATCCATTGCGCATTTAAGAGCATTGTGAAGCATAAAGCCACAAAAGTTAAGTTATTTTTCATAATTTAAGAATTAAATTTATAATTATTGTTCAATCTACAAAATTAGGATTTAAAAGCAACTTATATTATAGTTTTATTTTTTATTCTATTAGTATTTAGTGTGTTTAATTTTAAAATATTTATTAAAGTTATGTTAAATATATAAATTTAATTGTTTTTTTTATATTGTAATATCCTTTTTTACTTATATTTACTAAAAAAATGCAGAATAGGAAAAGAGTAGATAACTTTTTTGTTCAATCCTAAACTAATTAATTTTTTTAATCCCTATATTTTGAGCTTAACAAATCCACATACCTGTGCTATTGCATATTCCATCTCCATGTTAGGAGATAAATGGTCCCTATTAATATTAAGAGACATTATCATCCATAAAAAATCTAGATTTAAAGAGCTTAAAGACTCAAAAGAAAAAATTGCAACAAATATTCTTGCGGTTAGATTAAAGTCTCTTTCAAAACATGGTCTTATTAAAAAGTTAGATCCTACAGGGACAAAAAAAAGTACGCGCTATATAGCAACTATCAGAGGTCTTACAGCACTGCCTATTATAATAGATATGTACTTATTTTCTATAAATTTAATAGATGAAGCTATTTTAAATCCTTCCCAAATAAATATTAAAGAAAAAATTACTTCTAACAGAAAATTATTCGAGGAAACTACAATAGCAGAATATCTTAATTTCGTTCAAGAATTAAGGGATACTATACTTGGTGTAAAGAAGCAGTAATTAATGTAAATCCATTTTAATTAATATGCTCTTAATTTTTAAATAAGTACTTTTTTTTAACCCTTTACTAATCTTGTAAGGCAATAGCAGGATACAAAGCATGAGCTTTGGTAGAAGATTAATGTTTTTCATAACTTTTTGTTTACAAATTATTTCTGTGAATTTTAAATAATAATTCTTCTGAAATGATTTCGTTTCCAATTTTTCTTTTCAAACTTAAGATAAGCTAAATTTATTTAACTGCAATTGGCTACTAGGTTTGCAATTAAATTTTTTTTTAAACAGATTCTAAAATATTCTTTTTTTTTTGGATATTAATTCCTTAAATTTTTATTTATTCGAGCAAAAAAAGTATTTATTACAGTTTATATTTTACTAAAATTGTATTATAAAAATACTTTTAAGCATAACATTTGCACTGCGCAAAACCGCAATTTAAATTACGGTTATCCGAATCAAAAAAATATTCATTAATTTTAACATTGTAAATTCAATATTTCATCAGCTAAATTTATTTAATTGTAATAAGCCACTGATATTAAATCCTAATAATTTTATATTGTAAATCTATATTAATTATAAAGTGTTAATTAATTATATCTTTTTGAGTGCAGAAAGCCTTTTTTACCTCTGAAGTTAAAAGTATAAAGCAGCAGTATCTTATTTATCTTTTTATAATGCTAATGATAACTGTTTTAGAAGCGGGCGTATTACTCACCTTAGCTACACTTTTAAGCGGTATTAAAACATTAGCTTCAGGAAAATAAGTTGCAGTGCACTGTTTTGGAATATTATATTTTACAATTAGAAAGCCTTTTGCTATTCTTTCTTCTCCATTAAAATGACTTTTAATATCTACTAAATCCAATGGTTCTAAGTTTTGACCCTTCATGTCATCGGCATTCATGTAAAGTACTCTTCGTTCATTTAAAACACCTCTATAACGATCATTTAACCCATAAATTGTCGTATTATATTGGTCATGAGAACGGATAGTCATCATAATAAATTGGTTTCTTTCTAATTGTAAATCCGAAGGTATATTTAACGAAAAATTTGCTTTACCACTGGCAGTAGGAGAGAAGTTATTTTCTCTGGCATTATTAGGTAGATAGAAGCCTCCCTTAGCGCGTACTTTTTGATTATAATTTTCAAAACCTGGAATAACTTTCTCAATCTTAGTGCGAATCAAGTCATAATTGGAAACTAAAGTAGTCCAATTAGTTTTAGATTTTTTTAAAGTGGCATTTGCCAAACCAGCCACAATTGCCGGCTCACTTAATAGTTTTTTAGAGTGTGGTTCTAAATGCCCATGAGATTGATGTACAATTCCCATAGAATTTTCTACAGATATAAACTGTACTCCATTGGCTTGTATGTCTTTTTCAGATCTACCTAAACAAGGTAAAATCAATGCTTTTTTACCATGAATTAAATGACTTCTATTTAGTTTTGTAGAAACATGAACTGTTAAGTTGCACTGCTTCATGGCGTTTGCTGTAAACTCAGTATCTGGAGTTGCCGAAACAAAATTACCACCCATGCCAACAAAAACTTTTATTTTTTTCTGTTGCATTGCTTCAATAGATGCAACCACATCAAAACCATGTTTTCTTGGAGATTTAAAATCAAATTCAGCATCTAATTTATCTAAAAAAGAATCTGGCATTTTCTCCCAAACTCCCATAGTTCTATCTCCTTGTACATTAGAATGTCCACGAACAGGACAGGTTCCAGCCCCTTTTTTTCCAATACTTCCTTTTAATAAAAGAATATTTACCAATTCTCTAATATTATCTACAGAATTCTTGTGTTGTGTTAAGCCCATTGCCCAACAAATAATAATATTTTCATTATTAATAATGAGTGCTGTTGCTTCTTCTATTTCCTTTAAAGAAATTCCTGTCTGAGGAAGTAATTCTTCAATTGAATATAAATCTAAGTCTATTAGCATTTCTTCAAGGCCAGCAGTTTTTTCATTGATAAAATCATGATTAAAAACACTTCCAGGATTTTCTAATTCCTTTGCTTTCATCAATTTTAAAATAATCTTTAGCAATGCAACATCACCATTTATTTTTACTTGTAAGAATAGATCTGTTAAATCTTGCCCTGAACCGATCCATTTTAACGGATTCTGTGGGTCTTTATAATTCATTAATCCAACTTCAGGTAACGGATTTACAGTAATTATTTTACCTCCATTTTTTTTAGTTTCTCCAAGTGCAGATAACATTCTAGGATGGTTGGTTCCTGGGTTTTGCCCAATAACAATTACCAAGTCTGTATGCTTAAAGTCTTCTAAAGTGACAGAGCCTTTTCCGATTCCTAATGTTTCTGTAAGTGCAGCACCGCTAGATTCATGGCACATATTAGAACAGTCAGGTAAATTGTTTGTACCAAACTGTCGCACAAATAATTGATATAAAAAAGCAGCTTCATTGCTCGTTCTTCCCGATGTATAAAAAATAGCTTCATCAGGAGAGCTTAGGTTATTTAGCTCTTTTCCAATTAAATTGAATGCAGCTTGCCAAGAAATTTCTTCATAATTGTCTTTTCCTTCAGGCAAATACATAGGTTGTGTAATTCTACCACTTTTACCTATTTCATAATCAGATAATTCAGATAATTTCGCTACCGAATGTGTTGCGAAGAAGAGTGGCGAAATTTTGTTTTTAGTTGCTTCTTCCGCGACTGCTTTTGCACCGTTTTCACAATATTCAGCTAAAAAAGCACGTTTTGCGTCTGGATCTGGCCAAGCACAACCAGGACAATCAAAACCTTCTTTTTGATTGATGTTTTTTAAAAGTTGTATTCCTTTTACAAGACCAACTTCACTTGCAATAACTTGAATAGAAGATTTTATTGCTTTAAACCCAACCGCAGAAGTCGGAATTTCTTTTAACTGAATTCCTGTAAGTTTTTCTGGGGATTGTGCGTTTATTTTTTTTGACATTACTTTTCTACTGTTTTATGTATGAGGGATTTGCATAAATGGTCATTTTATTTTCTCTCGTAAAACCAATTAAGCAAATACCAAATTCTTTTGCAAAATCTACGGCTAAAGAAGAACATCCAGAAACAGCAATTATGATTGGTATTTTGGCAATAAATGCTTTAGATACAATCTCGTAAGAAACTCTACCACTAACCAACAAGTAGTTGGCGCTTTTTAACTTATTTTCTATTAATAAATCTCCAATAGTTTTGTCCACAGCGTTGTGTCTGCCAATATCTTCTTTGATTGTTAAAAGTTTGTTTTGTCTATTGAAAACGGCTGCGGCATGACTACCGCCAGATTTTTTAAAAGTTTCTTGAAATGAATTCATTTCAAGAAACATTTTATGAATTATTGTTGATGTTAATTTTGTTTCTGTGTTTAACCTATCTCCGCTTATTTCAATATCTTTTAATTCTTTTTTACCACAAATTCCACAAGAAGAAACAGACAATAAAGTTCTTTTATTGAGGTATCCTTTTCCTAAGTTCAATTTAGAAATAGTTATATTAATTATGGAAGGAATCTCGTTTTCCGCTTTCTCTATTGTGGCTTCAAAGTTGGAAACACTTTTATAAATATCTTCTGCAAATAATAAGCCTCTAATAAGTGCTATGTCATTATCTGGAGTTCTCATAACAACGGTATACGGCTCACTATTTATATTTATTTGCAATGGTGCTTCAATTATCAAATCATCTTCAATTTTATTCTGAATTTGATTGGTAATTTTTAAACCTTGGTAAGAGATTGTTTGCATGAAATAAGTAGCTTTACTACAAATTTACTAAAAATAAGCTTAGTGAATACTTTAGAAAGATCTAAATAATATTAGATAATTTTACGACAAATTAATACAATTAATTCATTTTTAAAATTTGTTGTAAAGAAGATAAATACAGTGCCACCCTCTTTTATCTTGGTTTCTTTTCTTATTTGAGCTACCGTTTTAGGGAAGTTTCTAATGGTAATATTTGCTTTATTTCCTGGAAGTAATTTTTTTAATTTCTTTTTATCATACGAAAGAACCTGTTCAATTTTAAATGTTCTACCCGGAAAATCTAAAAGAAGATCTGAAGTGTAAAGATGAGAATGTTGATGTAGTTTATGTACGTTAAGTTGATTTGTAATTTGATGAAATCCACCAGATTTTAAAATTGCTGAATTGGGTTCATACAAGTAAGAAAGTGGCTCTGAATATACTGAATACAGGTCTTCTTTATATTTAAAATCAAAAGTTTTTGTTTGATTTTTACCAATGTTTACTGTTTTAATTTCAATTGCTTTAGAATGCTTTTTGTCTAATAAAAACAACAGTTCCTTTACCTCAGTATTAATGGAAATTACGTGTACCTCTTTTATGAATTTTAATTCATTTATGGCACTTGTTATGTCTAAAATAGGAGAAGTTTTTATAAGAATTTGATTTGTTTTTGAAAATAAAAAATCAATATTTTCTGGCACATTGGGTACGCAATCTTGCAACAGAAAAACTTTTCCTTTTACAGCATCTCTTCTAGATGGATCTATATAAATACAATCGAATTTTTCTTTCGTGCTCCTAAGAAAATCGAAAGCATCGCCAGAAAAAGTAGTAATATTATTTATTTTTAATTGTTTGAAATTATGCGCAACAATAGTCGATAATTCGGTGTTAATTTCACAATGGGTAACGGCTTTAAACTGCTTAGAAAAATAAAAACAATCAACTCCAAAGCCACCTGTAATATCAATAATTGATGCTCCGCTAACAAGATTCGATTTATAGCTTGCAGTATGTTCAGATGAGGTCTGTTCTATATTAATTTTTGAAGGATAATAAATTTGTTCTGTTATAAACCAAGAGGCTAGTTTGTGCTCAGATTTTTGTTTTGACACAATCTGATTTGCTAGTTCTTGAATTGAAACATCGCTAAAAGGACTCCCTTTTAGAATCAGTTTTGTAATATCCGTTTTTAAATTTTCAGTAATAAATTGCTGAACTTTTGTATGTAATATTGCTGTATTCAAAACGTTTTTAAATATCTTTTGTAATAGATTTTACAATTTTATTGTCAGACAAAAATTCTTTTAAAATTACTTTTAACGCAGTATATAAAGGAACGGCAGTAATCATACCAACAATTCCAAAAAGTAAACCACCAATAATAATAGTTAAAAATATTTCTAAAGGATGCGACTTTGTAGTTTTTGAAAATATTATTGGCTGACTTGCAAAATTATCAATCAATTGGGCAATAAAATATCCAATCATTACATAAATCGTAGTTGGTAAGATGTCATTTTGAAAGTCTTGACCAATGTTACTTGTCATTGATAATACAAACATAATAACCCCGCCAATCATAGGGCCAACATAAGGTATTAGATTTAATAAGGCACATAAAAAAGCGATTACCATGGCGTTATCAATTCCAAAAATTAATAAAATAATGGTGTATAAAATAAATAAAATAGTAATCTGTAAAAGCAAACCAATAAAATATCTAGATAATAAATCTTTAATAGTTTCTAGTGATTTTGAAAATCTACCTTCCTTGCCGTTCGGAATTATAGTCATTACGCCGTTTTTTAATAAGTGGCTATCTTTCATGAAAAAGAAGGATATAAATAACACAGAAAATAGACCAACACTTAAAGATCCAACTGCTGCTAATACAGCATTTAAGAAATCTGGAATTTCTTTAAATTGGGCAAGCATATCAATATTTTTTAATTTACCTAAAACATCAATTCCTCTTGAAGAAAAGTAGGCAGTTATTTGATTAAATATTTCTTGAATATTTTCCTGTAATTTATCTACTTCTAATAATGATAAACTTTGTCCTTGCTCTGCAATTAGTGGTATAAACATTAAGATTAAACCTGTTAAGAAACTCAACATTAAAAACATTGTAAAGATAACGGCGATCGTATTCGGGAATTTTAATTTATTTCTAAGTAATAGTATAATAGGCCTGGCAATTAGAGATAAGACTCCAGCAATAACTATGTAAACAATTACAGATTGAATGGCGTTTAGAAAATAACAAAGAAGAAAAACGCCCAATAGAATTCCTAATGCTCTTAAAATACCGTTTGCTATTGTTTTTGAATCCATTAGTTATATCCTTTTACAGTTCCCATACTTAATTTACGCCCACTAGAAAAAGTGTGGCTTGTTGGCAATAATGTGCCGCTTTCTGTGGTAATCCAATCTTCCCAAGTAGCCGGAACCCTCTCCATTTTCATACTTGGTACATTCATTTTATAGCTAATCGGAAAATTATACGCATCTAAAATCCAAAGATACGAATCTCCAGGGGTAGAACCACCGTTTCTATATTTTACTAAAAGTGCATCTTTACCATCTACTTTTTGAATACTTCTGACAATTCCTTTTTCAAATAGTTTATGTGGCGCTACTAGCCAAAAAGAATCATTATTAAAAATATTCCATGCTTTCAATATAAGCAAAGGGTCTGCAATTTCTTGTTTTTTATTATTGAAGAATATTGTACTATTTTCTCTATTTCTGGTATGTAAATTTACACGAATAGTATCCCAGGAGACCGTTACTATGTTTTTTTCTTTGTCCCATTTAAAACTTCTTTTTCCACCAAAACTCCATTCTAAAAAGCGGGTATTTTTATAAGCCTCGTGTTTTACAGCTTTTAAAATACTTTTTGCCAGGATATCTGCTTTTTTGTTTTCAGCTTTCACTTTACCCATTGGTATCTCTAAACCAAATAATGACAAGGTATGCTTTGTAGATAATTTTATGCCGCTATTAGTTGTTTTCCAATCAGACCAAGTTGCAGAAAGTCCACCTATAGGAATTATTTTTACCCACATTTTAAATGAAGTAGGCATGTAGTTTTCACCTAGAATCCAAAGATATGAATCTCCAGGAGTTGTTCCTCCAGAGGCATACGTAATTAGTAATGCATCTTTGTTATTATATTTTACAATACGTCTTTCTGTACCAGCATCAAAAACCTTGTAAGGCGCTACTAGCCAAAAAGAATCGTTATTAAAAAAGGCTCTTGCTTGCTTAAGAATTTTGGAGTTTACTACTTTTTTATTATCAATATATACTTCAGATTTCTCTGATTTTTTAGTATTTAAAATAACCTTATTTTGATTCCAGGATACTACTACAGTATTTTCTTGCTTGTACCACTTATAATGATGTTTACCTCTAAAGGTCCATTCTAAAACCTCTGTATTTTTATATGCTTCATGCGCTAATTCTTTTAACATTCTAGATGCCAATTCATCTGCCTGTTTTCCTTGTTCTCCTTTTGGAAGAGGCTCGTTGTAAGTAAAATAAAAAATAGCTAATGCAGCAACTAAAAGCAGAAAAAGTAGGGAGATATATTTAATAATTTTTTTCATAGTAAAACATTATATGAGGCTAAATTATTAATTTTTACAATAAAAAACTATTTGTTGGGTTCATTATAATTTAAAAATTAGAAAAAATCTTAGTAAATTTTTTTGGAAGTTCTTTTGAGTTTGAAATGATAGCTTTTGTAAAAGGATGTATAAATTCTAAAGATGTTGCATGTAAAAACAATCCTTTACCATTTAAGATTTTATGTTCTAAAAAATATTCTTTGTCTCCTAAAATAGGATTTCCAATTGCAAACAAATGTTTTCTTATTTGATGTTTTCTACCCGTTTTTGGTTGTAGTTTTACCAAGTTTAAAAAGCTAAAACGTTCTGAAGTAACAGAAGCTATTACTTCAAATTCTGTAAGTGCTTCTTTTTCATCGATAGCTGAATTTATAGTTCCTTCAGCATTCATTTTGCCAATAGTAATAGCAAAGTAGGTTTTTTTGATTTCTTTATTTTCAAATAATTTACTAAGTTCTGTAATTGCGGTATTTGTTTTTCCAACTAATAAAAGTCCGCTTGTAGGATAATCTAATCTATGCACAGGTTGTGGTTTTACTGCATTTGAATGCGTGCTTTTTTTAAGATTTTGGGTTAATCCGTTTGCAATGGTTACAAATTTATTACCACTAACTAAAATTCCTGCTGGTTTACAAATGATCGCTAGGTAATCATCTTCAAAGACTACTTCTAAATGTAACTTTAACCTTTCAAAAGTTGATGAATTTTCAGATTCAAATAGTTCAATTTTTTCACCACCAGAAATATATATAGCAGTTGTCGCTAAAACTCCGTCAATAAAAATAAGTTTTTTTTTAATTGCTTTTTTAATAGCAGATTTGGTAGGTATTGTTTTAAATATTCCAACACCATATTCTTGAAAACGAACTTTGTTTTCTAATTCTTCAACAATATGTTTTTCTAATAATTGCATTATTTAGCAAAGAGTTGCTTTATATCTTTAAATGCTTTAAACTCTAAAGCGTTATTTTCTGGGTCTTTAAAAAACATAGTTGCTTGTTCTCCAACTTTTCCTTGAAAGCGAATGCAAGGGGCTATCTCAAATTTTGTATTTTTATTTTTTAAGCGTGCTGCTAAAGAGTGCCAATCTTCCCAACTTAAAACTACTCCAAAATGTGGAACAGGTACATCATACCCGTCTACAGGATTTGATATTCTTACCACTTTAAAGTCTTCTTTTTGATGTATTACTAACTGATGACCGAAGAAATTAAAATCTACCCAATCTTCAGTAGAACGACCTTCTTCACAATTTAAAACATCTTTGTAAAATGTTCTGCATTTTTCTAGATTCTGAACAGGTATTGCAATGTGAAAAGGTTGAATCATAGTTTAGTTTTTGATTAGTTTTAGTTTAAGGTTTTTATTTCGAGTGCTTTAGGTTTTTATGCGCACTGCAATGACCTTTGTAAAATAGTTATGTCGATGAAAAAGTTGATTTATCTTAACAAATATGATGCTAAAATTAATCAATTTTTTTCTTTTCTACCAACAACTAATTAAAATCCAACAGCTTTATCGTCTCCTCTCGGATCTGCACCACCCTCTAATTTCCCGTTTGGCAACAATAAAATAGCATCAACACGACCAATAATTAAAGAGTTACGCTCTACCAATTCGTAGCCTAATGCCGTTAAGTTGCCTTTTGTAATACTATCAAATCCATTGGATTCCATTCTAATATTGTCTGGCAACCATTGGTGATGAAAACGCGCTTTATTTACAGATTCTTGCATTCCCATTTTATAATCTACAATATTTATAATATTTTGTAAAACAGAAGTTATAATTGTAGATCCTCCTGGAGTTCCTAAAACCATTTTAAGTTTTCCATCTTTTTCTACAATGGTTGGAGTCATAGAACTTAACATTCTTTTTTCAGGAGCAATAGCATTCGCTTTAGAACCTACAAGACCATACACATTTGGTACTCCAGGCTTTGCACTAAAATCATCCATTTCATTGTTTAAGAAAAACCCTGCTCCTTTAACAAGCACTTTAGAACCATATCCTGTATTTAAAGTGGTCGTTACAGAAACTGCATTTCCAAATTGATCTACAATAGAGTAATGGGTTGTTTGATCACTTTCATGTCCTAAAATAGCTCCATGAGAAACTTCTGATGATTTTGTTGCTTTATTCCAATTAAAAGAATTCATTCTTTTTTTAATATATAAAGTTGCTATTAAACTGTCTATTGGAACATTTATAAAATCAATATCTCCTAAATAATGTGCTCTGTCTGCATACGATCTGCGCTCTGCTTCTGTTAATAACTGCACATACTTTGAAGAGTTGTGTGCTATTTTAGTTAAGTCAAAAGGTTCTATAGATTTTAAAATTTGTGCCAAACAAATTCCGCCACTCGCTGGCAAGGTCATAGAAATAATTTTATGGTTTTTATAATTAAACTCTATTGGTTTGCGCCAAATTGCTTTGTATTTTTCTAAATCTTCTAGTGAAATAATTCCACCTAATTCTTTTACATAATCAACAAATAATTGTGCCGTTTTTCCTTTGTAAAATCCATCTTGCCCATGGTCTCTTATTCGTTCTAGAGTTTGTGCTAATTCTTCTTGTTTTAGTAGGTCTCCTTTTTTCCATTCTTTGTCAAATAAAACTTTGTAGTTATTTGCTTTTTCGAAAAGTTTACGAGTTCGGTTTAAAGCGTTTGCTTGCTTACTTGTAACTTTAAAACCGTCTCTTGCCATATCTATAGCAGGTTGAATTAGATCTTTAAAAGGAAGTCCTCCAAATTTATGATGTACTTCAAAAATGCCAGCAATAGTTCCTGGAACACCAACAGAATGCACTCCAAAACTACTTTTTCCTGGAATTACATTTCCGTCTGTATCTAAATACATATCCTTACTTGCATTTAAAGGTGCTTTTTCTCTAAAATCTAACGCACCCGTTTTTCCGTCATTGGTTCTATAAACCATAAAACCACCGCCACCAATATTACCGGCAACCGGGTATACAACTGCCAATGCAAGTTGTGTTGCAACCATCGCATCATAAGCATTTCCACCTTTTTTTAAAATATCAGCACCAATTTTAGAAGCTTCTTCTCTGGCAGATACTACCATTGCTTTTTCAGTAATTAAACCTGTAATTTTTTCTTTTTTGCTGTTTGTTTTGCAGTTAGAAAATAATAATAAAATCGTAAGCGCTAAAATTATATTTCTCATATGGTAGTATCAATTTTTTTTAATTTCTGGTTTGTGTGTGCAATTAATTCTTTAAAAAACACTGTAAAATCTGCTTCAAATTCAGTTTCTAAACTATGCAAGTCTTCAATAGCTAAGTTCATTTGAGATTTTCCTTTTGTTCTCTTATTCATGCCGTTTAAAACTTTTTCAATACCGTCTTTATATTTATAGTTGAATAGAATATTATAATCAATCATATAATTGATGAATTGTTGAGATTTTTTAGGCAAATCTAACTTAACCTTTTCTAATAAATTGTAAACCGATTTTGTAAATAATTCTAAAGGAATCGCAGAATAAGTTGCCCAATTTTTAGCCAAGAAGTAGTCGTAAAAAATATCGATAATTACGCCATCATAATGACGGTAGCGTGCATGTAAACGTCTTTTGCTTTTTCGAACCACTTCATGTGCATCTGTAAACGTGTCTATTTCTCTGTGTAAAAAGATACCTTGCTGAATTTCTGTGGAAAAACCTTCATACTTATTTCCCTGAATATGATCTGCAATAAAATTGCCAATCATAATACTGGTGTCATTTTTGGAAAGGTATAAGTGCGCTAAGAAATTCATTTTTTTAAATGTAAACAAAAAACCATAATTAACTTAAAAATTAATTA
>Ga0209199_1001484_pt1 | contig 27948 bp, 26 predicted proteins | sample COGITO_mtgs_1105_7_FD_184805 | JGI IMG/M metagenome (GOLD analysis project Ga0209199, IMG submission 184805) | Pelagic marine microbial communities from North Sea - COGITO_mtgs_110523 (SPAdes) (version 2) | ecosystem: Environmental > Aquatic > Marine > Epipelagic ...
AGTCTGCACTTGGGTAGGGGTTGATGATAAGAGTTTCATTAGCAGAAGTAGTTCTAATCTCATTAGACTCAAACTCAAGATTGCCAATAGAGACAATACCTGTAGATGGGTTCAAAACAAGATTGTCGGAACTTGTAGAGATTACATTACTGTCTAAGGTTAATACATCAACTTTTAACTGGTTAACCTTATTACTAGCATCTGTAATAATAGCAGAAGATGCTGTAAGAGTGCCGGGAGTGTGGTCTAAGAATTGAGTGAAATATTCACCACCAATAATAGCAGTTCTACTTGAACCCCCATTAGGAACACCTACGAATAATCGCTGACCTTCATTAGTGTCAGTACCAGTGCCAAATGCGTAGGCGAGTTCACCACGGGCGAGATTGCCGTCAATTGGTTTACCGTCGCTATCTGCACGTTTTATAAGAATGACGGCCATTTAGTATTCGCCCCCGTTTATTGTTTGCATTTGATTCGGCCTGTCAGTTCGTCCTAATGTTGTAGTGCCTTCGAATTGATTTGTGCTTTTATTAAAAACTAATAATGACCCGTCTTTTAAATTGGTTGTATCTCCAATCAAAATATTACCATCACTATCTGTAACATCATTTAAGTCTCTAAGAAGACCACCTCTTACATCACTAAGAGCAATTGGTTTCTTGACGATAATTTTTTCAATAACAGTACCATTACGATATTCAATCTTAACCTTATGCGTATCTTTATCTCTTCTTAATTCACTTACATAAGTAGCCATGGTTCAACTCATCTTGTTACAGAAGGTGTAACATTTAACTTACCTTCTAATATTCTTTCTACAATATCAGAATCGCTACCAGAAAGCAACTCAATATCATAGACATATCTTCCAGATTTCATTGTGTCTGAAATTGCGCTTGACATAGTGACCAATGCTACACCATCTTCAGGAGGAAATTTAATAGAAGTTGAGGTAAAATCAAATATTTGATCACTGTCTGTGGTATCGTATGTTTTCTTAATTTTTCCTCTCAGGGCATGCCCGGTCAAGTCTTTTGCCCCCCCATTCTCATTTTTAAGATGGAGTTCAAAAGTAATATCTGATCCTTGATCTATTACAAAATCTCTTTGCTGAGCCATGCTATCCTCTAAAAAACATTTTTCTATTATTTATACTTTAGAATTAATCAATTCTTTTAGGAGTTGTTTCAGTTCTTTCACGTCATTTTTTAATTCTTGTATTTCTTGTTCATCTTTAATACGTTTTTCTTTTTGTGCCTTTGCAGCTTCAAGTGCAGATTTATTCATATTTACAATCGCCCCGGTTTTCATATCTCTATAATAACCGGGGTGACCCTCTACCTTTATAAGATTTTCATTCATAACAATTTATGTACCTAAAGTAATCGCCCTTAATGAACTTAACACAGGTGGTCTAGAACTATTGCCAGCACGCATCACCACTTTGATTTGATAAGAAGTGAATGGGTCTAATGTTCCACTAGAACCACCAGCAAGATATTCATATTCACGGAATACATTACGATCTTCATCAGTTGGGTTATTAGTTTCTTCTTCTACAAGAACCCAATTTTTATCAGAAATAGAAGCATCAGAACCAGAAGGTAAAGTTTTGTAATACACATCAATAAAGCTGTTATTACTACGATGTGCATCAATCAAAATTTTAATACCAACAGCAGGTTCTGCTAATGTAATAACTTGTGATACATGCTTAGAAAGAGATGATCCTCCTGATGGGTTAGTTTCAGCAACAAAATTAATAGGAACATTTAAGATACCCGTTTCAGTTGCAGAATCTTGGTTATCAATCATATTAGTAGTCAAAGATGCACTCATAGTTGACAAGTCAATAACAGGGGAAATATACTTATTGATAGTAGTTAATGTTGCTGCAACGTCAAAGGAGTGATTTCCTGCACCAAGTTTAGTTTCTTCTTGAGATTCGGAAATAATCATTGCAGGGCTCTCTAAGAGAAGTGTCTCACCTGTAAACACTTCGTAGTCTCTACTACTCTTAGTATAAGCACCATTACCAGCATCATTAGCAGTTGATAATCCAGCACCATCAGTAAAGTTTGCAATAAAGTCAATAGTTACATTATCATTTATAAACGTATCAACGATAGGTGTAAATTCATCAAAGACAATATTGCGAGTTCCTGATACACTAAACTCATCAGTTGAATATGCTAATGTAGATGTTGCCGCAGAATCAGCTTTGAAAGTATATCCTGTACCATCAACTTTCACAACTGTTCTATTACCTTGCAGAGATGTTCCGGTAATACCAGCAAAGTCTCCGGAAGAATCAATATCTTCTAGGACAATTGTATCACCAGCCATCAATCCGTGATTAGGATGCGTAACAAATACGTCACTATCACCAGAATCAAAACCAAATGTTCCATTAAGAACTTGTGGCTGTAAATCATCATTATTAAATATAGCAACACCAGATTTGGTTTCATCAAATACTGCACAACGGAGTGTGAACATAATATCACGTTCTTGATCAGGTGACCAAGTTACACCGTTCTGAGACATGAACAAAGAACCAAGGTTTGGCTGACGGTTAATACGATTAACTGTTGAACCAAGTTCAAACTCACCTACTTTAGATACAAATACATTATATTGATTAGTGTCTGCGATCAGAGTAAATGCATAATCTTCATTTGTTTCTAGATACACAGGTTCTTCAAATGTAAATGTAGTAGGTGATGCCTTTACTGATGACATACTATTCAAGTCACCCGGAATATTTACATCATCACGTTCTACTTGAACTTCTGCAATAAAGGTTTTATCTGGAACACCAGCAACCATAGGACGAATTTGCATACGGACTGGAATATTATCAGATGGACGTGTTGCAAAGAACACATCAACTTCTGTAACAAATCCACCAGATACCATCGCATTAGGTAATCTAAATGACTGTGATAATGGGTCTTTGAAAGCACACTGGCGATTATCATTCAATCCACCAAACAAACTTGCAGAAGTTGATAGGCGACTTCTAGATGGAGTTGTAGCAACAGATCGAGAAGTAGTATTGCTATTATTACTTGAGAATAAAGATACACTAGTTTTAGTAGAACTAGCTTGTCTTGTGCTTTGTGGAGTAGAAGTCTTTTTAACAGAAGAGCTTTTGTATCCAATAGTAACGGGATTACCTGAATTATTTTTCCCTGAACTTACTTTTGATCCACGAACCCTTTTGTAGTCTCCGAACAAGGTTCCGGCCGGGTTCCATTGATCTGATCCTTGACCCAAATTATTTATAGACCTTGGAACATCAGTACCAGCAGCATTACCAATACGAGTGCCTACAAGACGCCATGAACCACCCGACGGAGCGGTCCCACCGCCAACGATTGGGCTGAACAGTAGTTTGTTTCTTGTATAATAATTCCAGTAGTATCTCTCTTCCTTCTGCGGTGGATTAGGAACAATCGGGTCTTCTGGTTTCGGTGTTGGTGGAGTAGGATTGCTAGGCGGAGCCGGAGTAATTGGTCTTGGTGTTGGCTTAGGTGGCTTAGGATTCGGCCTAGGCTTAGGTTTTTTCCTAGTGGAATAAGTCGCCGTAGCACCAGAAGTTGCCAATGAAATATTATTTACTTCAATATCAAATAGTTTAAACTCTCTTGTTCCACCTTTAAAGGTAGCATGTGGAATAAACAAGGAACCAATAATTTCACCTGTAGCACTACTGATAAGTGTTTCAGCACCTTCTGGGTGTTCATTGACATATTTAACAGCTTTAGCATCTGTTTTAGTTGTTCTCTTTGTTGAAGAGCGACCAAATGTTGTTTCTGTTTTAACCCAATTATCAACACCAAGATCATCAAAGAATGCAAAGTATTTTGTAGAAGGCTTCAATCCTCTAGCTCTAAAGAATACTTTACGAGAACGCATAAACGTTCCAGAAGTTAAGTTCTTAAAATCAAATTTTTTGATAATATTGTAAACTTTTGGACCTGTGTGTGAATGCCCGGGTATCTTAACCCCTATTGCGTCATTAACAGTTTCAATAGTAGGTGCAAATGCTTCAATTGAGAATGCACCTCTTGTAATTCTATTAAATTCTTTTAGAATTTGTGTTTTTTGCTTTTCATAATTTTTCTCATAATCATCAATGGTTTTACCAGGAGCAATTTTAATTACAGTAGAAATAGATGTAGGAGACTTTAGTTCATAATATTTTTTAACAAGTCTCTGGGCTCTAGAAAGATTTACAGTTGCATGGTAATCTCTCTTAGGGCTCAATTCCATTGTACCAAAATAACTAACCACATCAAATGGATTAACGTTTTCAAATTCCGATGCAAAAGGTTGATCAATCACAGCAGAATCTGTGTAATTAAGCATCAGGTGATCACCCAATACACGAACATTAGATGAAGAAGCTGAATCAAATAAAATTCTAATTGGATTTGTAGATTGTAAAGGATTTACTAACTGATTTTCAACATCAAAGGAAACCGATGTTTGACCTAAATCAGAGTATGTTGCGTCCTTAAAGTTATCAGCAAAGAACCCCGTTTTGAATCTATTGTTGCCATTTGCATCCAAAACTTCAATCTTTGAAGTATCAGTTTCTAACAAAGATAATGTAGTGAAATCTTCTAATCTTTCAATACGATCTTCTAAAGTACCAATGTCAGACATGGTATATCCACGATTGTCAATATATGTAAGATTTAAATCGTTTTCATCATCAGTATATGGGTTGAGACTAATGCTGTATAGATGTAATGAATTCTCAGGAACAGGCTGATACTTAGGGTTTAATGCTGATCTACCGGTAACTGTCATAAAGTTACCACCTTTAGTCATAACCAACAAATCTTTACGAGGTAAGTAGTATTCAATATCAGCTTGAATTGTAGATGTATTTAAAGGAAGTTCATTAACAACTGCTGTTCCAGCTGAGAAATTGGAACCAGTATCGTCTTTACGAGAACGGAAATCTAAAACATTTCTCAGTTGAACAACAGTTCCATCTGATTTAGTGTACTGAGGAATAGAACCATAATCAATTTCTGAGTAAGAATTTACAGAGAAGAATGCACCAGTTGCACCATGAGAAAGATAACTAAATCTAACAAAAATATTATCAGTTGGTGCAGCTGAAGACGGATTTAAAATAAGTCTACCCTGATCGTAGAAGTTATCACGTTGACCATTATCAAGGGTATAAAATGGTAAGACATCTGTTCCATCAGAATCAACAGTTCTAGCTCTAATTACTCCAAGAATATCTGCTTTACCCAAAGGAATAAATCTCAATCCATTGCCATCAGAATCAATAGCAGCAGTTACAGTAGTTTCTGTAACTGTTTTGCTTCTAGATAATGAACCATCTTGTGAGATTTTTGAAATTTGCGTAAGAATTTCAATTGACTGATTAGGAGAGGTAGCATGTGTGATAGTAGAAGAGTTGGTTCCAGACCCTGTAGGAGTTACATCAGGAGTAATTAGTGCGCCATCAGAATCACGACTAATAATCCAAGAAGATGTATTCGTAAAACTTTCACCTAAAGCTGTGAGTGAAATTGTACCTACACCAGAACCATCTAATGTTACAGTTCTGCGTCTTTGAACTGTCAGAGAAATATCATCTAAGGATTTAGGTCTAGTATGCTGTGTTGGGAAGAATACATCATTATTGTTGGTTTCTTGAAGTCTAGCAATGTTGTATTCTAGAATTAAGTTACCAAAAGATTCTGAGTCTGTTCCCATAGAACGAACCGAACTAAACTTTTGACCAGAATTCATTTCTGTATCAAAAATATAGTAGTTATAGTTTGAACCACTAGCCTCTACAGACCTAACACGGGCAGTACCAATTTGTGTGCCACGGATACTTGAATCATCATAGAGATTAATTTGTTCAAGGGTATCTACATTAGGAAATCCTTTGACACTTGTGCCATCAATTTGAACATAATTTCCATACGTTGCTGAAACAAGATCGTTTTCAATTGTCGCAGTTTCTCTAGCACGGTCCAATCCAATTATTGTGTTTGCTTCTGTTGCATATCTATATCCACCAACATAAGCTATACCTTCAGCAATGTCAATGTTTAATGTAGCAGAATCAGTAAAATTCTGTTCAATCTCAACATTAAATGGTTCAACAGTATAGTTGCCAGACTCTTCAGAAGTTCTTTTTGCAAGTTCATCACCAATAATACCATAAGTGGTTTTCTCAGTCTCATCTAAGAATGTACCGTCAATGACAGTATTCAAATATACAAAGTTATCATCAGCATCCAAATCATACTCAGTTGTCAAATCTAACTGAATACGATATCTATCAGCACCCGGTGCAGTTTCATTAGGCAAAACAGCTTGGTTATCATAGAGAGCATCCTCATCATCAGCAGTTACAATTTGCTGAACTACTTTGAAGCCAATCATAGTAGTTGGGTATGCAAAATATCGGTCAATCATAATAGTTTGTGGATTACACTGAACAAAATGACCAGCAGCATAAAAAGAACCAGTAGAAACAGAAACAGAAGAACCAATACCTACAGCAGCATTTAATTCTGTATCAGTAGTTTGCACAGTTACGGCTGTGCCATTTCCATTTGTTAAAGTTGCACCTGAAGTAAAACGCACAGATTGTTCACGATCACCAAAAGCATCACCAGTTGTGCCACCAGATGTATTAGTATAGTTAATATAAAAAGTAGCAGGGTTTTCTACATCAATATATGGTTCAATACGAGTAATACGACCAGAAATACCTGTAGTAGATTCTGTAATAGTTTGACCTACAGCAAAATCTGAAACATCTGGATTACCTGCAAGTTTCACAAATTCCATATTTGTGTTGAGAGTTAATCCAGCAGGATTTACTTGTGACCCAGTGCGAAATACGTTGTTAGCAAATCTTTCAATCTCTTTCTGAATAATAGTCTGCATCTGTGTCAATTCACGGGCTTGTAATGCACGCCCAGAATTGAAAAGAATCCGATGATAATTATCAGAATCTCTAAAATCATCCTTATAGGTAGTAGAAAAAGTTGTATCTGTAAGTTTACTAACCATAGTTTTGCCTTATACCTTTAAAGCTGGAAAACAATTTTAATGTCTTCAGTTTGTGCTGCGTCTCTGACAACTGGATTTCTATTTTCAATATATAGCAATTCTCCGGAGAATGGATTAACTTCACCATTAGAATCTACACCAACCAGAGTTGCTGTGTTCGTTCCGGGGTTATCGGAATCTACAATACTCTCATTATTAGAGAATGACTTAAATCCAGTATTATCGTTTTGATGAATAAACAGTGTTGCTGTGTTTCCATCATATTTATCTACATAAGCTTTAGCCCCAGATGTAGAACCACGAACAAAAGTGTCACCTGCAAATGTTCCCTGAACACCAGAAATTGTAAGTGTTCTTAATGCAGAACCTGAAGAAGAAGTGAAATCACTATCTGCATGTTTTTTCGGATTTTTCAAAATACCAACTTGACGGAAATCTTGATCAACAATAAAATCACCACCTTCTGTTCCAGAAGGTTTTGCATTCATCATAACAAAATTTGCATTAATGTCTCTTCTAGGGTCAGCACCAATACCTTCCATAGAGATAATAGGCTGAATATCAAAGGCACCATTATTAGAATCAGTAGAAGTTACTTGAGCAAAACTATAACCAGAACCAAATGCAATATTGCTTGAACCATCTGAATCAATGACAGCTTTTAATACTGTTCCTGAAACTCCATCAACAGTAAGTTTCAATGTAGCACCTGATCCATTACCTACAATAGTTGCAGTTGCATCAGAAGGATAATCGGCACCACCAGATATAATACGATATCCAACAATAGAACCCTTAGCAGCAGAATTCTGAACATTCAATTGTGTTGTTTCAATGTTAGATACAGATGTGATGATTTTGTTTACTGGAATAAAGTTAGCAGAAAGATACTTGTTAGCATTAGAAGCAGTAAGAGTAAACAAGTATTTCCAAATATATCCATCTGCTGTTCTTACGGCAGAAGTTGTAGTGCCTGTTGTATCAGGATTTACTGTTGAAATTACAGCAGCACCTGTGCCATCTTTGCCCTGCTCTAGACAAATGTAAACTCTCTGATTTTCTGTGAAAACATAATATGCACCAATAGAAGAAAGTGTTGCTGCATCTGAATATGCTTTATAAACAGTACCAGAAGACCAGTTATATCTGGTTGCAACAAAGTTCACATCAGACATTTTCTTAATGCCTTGCATGTTAGAACGGAATCGTCTTTCTTCTACTACAGTGTTTGTAGCCGTTGGCACAGTTTCACTAGCATCCCATTGATCGGACTTTCCGACTGCAATATAGTAAGTGTTGTCAGAATCAGCAACATTGTCAATCAATGATTCGATTAATGTCTTTTTAAATTCGTTTGTTGCAATAGCTGTCATTTACTTGTAGCCCATTAAGTTAGATAAGTGATTCTTGAGTCGGAGTCTCTATCAAAATGCCATTCTGTTCCATCCCAAGCAAGATCAAAAGAGATTTTATTATGTAATGTTAATCCTGTAGATGTGCTAGGATAAGCAAGACCACTAGAACCAATAGTGATAGAAACATCTACAGAAGATGTTGATTTGTTTATAATTCTTTTAATTTCACCATTGCTTGTTCCATCCGAGAGTGTAAAACTACTGTTGATTGTTGGAGTGCTTGGTAAATTGAAAATATAAAGTGTACTTGAGTCAAGAGAAGTTGTGCTATCTGAAATCGTTAAGATTTCACCACCCGGCATAAATCTATACAACTCATTAAAGTTATCATTTAACTTTTGACCAGCATCACGGAGTGTATTTCCTGTGCCATCATTCGCTGTTGTTCCTAAAGAAATAAGTTGTTTTGTCATATTACTCTAACTCGGTTAAATTCTATTAGTTTTATTTATAAGGAGTTTAAATACAATTGTCATCATATATTACCACCATGCTTTACTTGAGAATATCTCGTCATGGTAACGACTTCACTAGCATTGTGGAAATAAAAATATTTACCATCATATGTTGGAGAAAATTTGTCTGAATTAGCATTTGTTGGATCAAAAGTATTTATTTCTGTCGTATTGATTGTATCTAAATCCCAAGGAGTTGATAATTCAAATTGATAAACAATGTGACTGGTATCATTTTGTAAAAACATTCTGGTGCCATCAGGTGAAAAAAAGATCGGGCAGCGGTCCATATAATTATTACCTGCAAACTGAGAAAATACATCCACATCGATTGACTGATCAGCAGGCGGATTGTTTGTAAAAGACCCTGTTATATCCCAAGGTGTACTTAATTCAAATTTATTAATAAACCTACTAATGCCCGATCCGGCAGTTGAAGTTCCAGTTACAAAGAGATAACGACCATCACGACTAATAAACGTGCAATTTTCATTTACTGGTAATGTATGGCTGTCAGAAGCATTCTTGATATTCTGTAATAAACTATCTGCGTTGATGTTCTGATTACTTGATGAACTAACTAGAGTATATGGAGCAGAGCACTCATATTGATATACATCAGCGCCCAAATTAAATAAATATCCACGCATACCATCTACTGACCAGTGCCATGATCCCGGGCTGGTAATGTCGCTGCCAGTAGTAGTTTTCAGTCTCCAATAATCAAAAGTGGAATATGTGAGATCACCTGTGCTACCAGCGGGCATGCTACCCAATTCAAAGGGAACACTTAATGAATATGACTTTAATCTGGTTTGAGTGGTACCAACCCGGCCCATGATCCAAACTTTTTGACCGTCTTCTTGTATCTGAATTCGTCTTACACCACCAGTAAAATCTGTATCTCTAGCTTCTATTTCACTACCACTACTACCAGTATCAGGATCAGGTGTTGTATCTGTAATATTATCGTCAAAAGTCCAACCTACCGACGGAAGAAATGTACTAGACTCACGAAATCTTTCTGCAACATTACGAATAGGGCGCCCGTTAGCCACATTGTCGGCAGCAATCAAGTTATCTGCGTATATTAATGGTGCGCCAATTCTTACACCGTTGTATAAGTTATGATTACGTCCCATTAGGCTGCATCCAATTGCTCATAAGATAACAGAGCCTGAAGTGTATCAGAATCTGAAGAAATTAGTTGAGTGTTGGTACGACGCATCACAAGACGATCATCTTCTGTCAAGTAAATAGAACCTTCAAGAACAGGTAGAGACTGACGAATAGGAATATTAATATCTTGTGCAAAAGACGTAACAATATCTGTGCCAGAAGAGTCATGAACAAATTCAATAGTAATAGCATCAGCGATAGATTGATGAACATTCGTCACACGAATAATATTCAATTTAAGAACTTTATCTGTAATACCTGATAAAACAGTAATATCAGAGTCTGTATAGTTATTAATTGTCTTTCCTACAGTAGACCCAAGAACTGTTGAGACATTAATAAGATTGGGATTGGCCATTTTTCTTTCCTTTATAGAATCTGTTTATCCACCAAAGATCATACTCAAAACTACTGCTTTACCAGTTGGAGTGCCAAGTTCAACATCACTACCAAGTTTAGCAGTAGTAACAGCACCGGCACCAATTCCATTAGAATCTAAAACTAGATTTAAAATATCGGAATCGTTTCCAGTAATCTGAGATTGTAAAGATGTAATATCAGAATCATTAGCATTGATTTGGGACTGTAAAGATGTAATATCAGAATCATTTGTGGTAATCTGAGACTGCATTAATCCTAAAGCAGAATCAACAGTTTCAAAATTCACATTGATTTTTAGTGCCGCAGTCCTAAGTGTGTCGCCAGTATTGTCGTTGACAACTGTACCACGATTTAATATATTATCTGAGTCCAAATGATTGAAGACGACCATCTTTAATTGACCTTTTATGTAAGTGTTCTAATGTTTATTTATGCTGAATCTACACCAATTATCGGATAGAAATCAAAAGCATTTTCATCAAATGTTTCAATAGTATTTGAGAAGTCAATACTCACAATTCTATTAAGTCTATCAAGAGTGAAAATTGATCCACTATCATCTAAGAAGTGTTCATCACTATCAGATAAGTTAAATCCAATATAAGTGTTGTCATCATCTGCGCTGAATCTTTTTGAATTAGTGCTTAAAGGTTCTGACCTTTCAACATACTGATTATTATATGGAGATGTGTTTAGAATAGAAGCATCTTCATCATAGTAATTATATCCACCATCACCATACATACGAACTTCTAGTGTATCATCAATGACTGTTACATTTGATCTTCCACCTATACCAACAATTGACATAGGTGCTGTATTTGTAACTGTAAAGAATTCTGCTGCACCAGCAAGATTGGCAATTGGTAATGATACGGGAAGTTTTGTATTTGTTACTTTTGTTTCAAATCTAACTTCTGCAAAAAGAGCCCAACCTCCGGGGTGAATATATTTCTTATAAAGATCTCTCCATACAGAAATCGGCAAGTCAGAACGAATCAAAGTTGAATATACTTGATAGAAGAACGAATCTTGAATAACCTTTAACGATTCAGATCCAATTTCAGATTCACCGACTATGAACATTGACTTCTTTGGATATTCTAATTCAATATCAGAACCAAATAGAAACTTTAAAAATCCCTGAGAAGATACTGGTGTGCCTTTTGTCTTGTAGAAAAATGGCAACAATTTAATAATAAATCTAGGAATATCAAAATTGACAGGTGCCAACCCAGATGCAAGTTCATCAAAAATAAATGCCAAAAATCTATCAGCAGTAATCTCACGATCTTTTAAATAAGCAATAGCTTGTAATTCACTTACAGGTTTACGTCCACTTGTGTCTCCATATGTATGCGTCAACCAGTAGTAATACTTATCTAATAACTGAACAAAGACAGGATATTGATCCTGAAAGTGTTCAGGTAAAGCAGTATCAACAGATGGTTGATGAAATAATAATTTATTTCTGTTTAAATCTGTAAGTGTGTTACTCATTAGTTAGTAGTACCTGAAACGGAGTTGGCAATATTAACATCTTGAACAGCAGAAACCAAATTTTCTCCCAAAGAAATAACTTCTCCCCGCAATGGTTTAATTACGGAGTCGTCTGCTGGTATTGTAAGTGTTCTAATGTAACTATTACCACTATTAATACTCGTTGGCTTAAATCCAGTTAAAAATACTTTACCATTGTTAGGTTCATAGTAACCAATATTGTCTTTAAGAACAGTATTATTTTGATCTATGATTTGTAATACAGTTGAACCTAATCTATTCGCAATTTTACACAACGTATTATTGAATGTAAAAAGGTCTGTTCTTACTTTTAATGATTGTGTATCAGGTTGTGCAATTGTATTCAAGAAACTAATTTCATAATCAGCAGTGACAATTTCATTTGTATTAGGATTAATCAAAGGTTCAAATCTACTTTCCTGTTCAATACTTACTTTTGACGAAAGAATAGCAGCATCAGTATTATCAATTGTAGTTGTAAGTTTAGACTTACGGAATACGTCATTGAACTTGCCAAGATTTTCACTCGCAAAAGATGTCACTGTAGATTTAATTAAATTTTGCATACTTTGAACAGTTCTATTAGTCAAAGATTTGTCATACTTAATTTCTGTTGTTACATTTAAGAATGTAAATGTTGGGTCAACAAATTCCATATCAACAGAGATAATAGAAAGTGGACCAGTAATATTATCACGAATACTGTTTCTAATCAATGTTTTTTGAGTATCACTAACATCATTCTCATAGATAAGTGATACAATAACTTTTCCATATTTTGCAGGAACATTATCTTCTCCACCCCATGCATTAACAGATTTGATACCGGGAATACGAGACTGAATAATTGATGTATAATCACCAGCAGTAACAAGTCTAGAAGATGCTAACAAGTTGAGTGGTGCATTAGAACGAATAGATTCAATAGATTCTTTTTCTGCACCTTGAGCTGCAACTGCAACTGTATTAACAGTTAGTGGATATGATACAGCATTAACTTCAACTTGATTTGTTGCTGTAAATGTAGAAGCACGGTTAGCAGCAGTGCCATTTGATGATAAATATTCAACCCGAATAATGTTGCCCGGTACTGGTGCTGTTCCTGTTGCTTGACCATCACCAAAACTAATTTCATAAAAACCATTGTAAGTTTCTACAGGAAGAAATAACTTAGTGTCCTCATTATATTGTTTGATGGAAGAACTTTGTTCATAGATGTCAAATTCATCAGAACTAGCAGTATCAAATACCTGCACAGTCATAGTAGAAAGATCAACATCAGTATCAGGAATAACATAAACTTGTCGCTCTAATGCATCATTACATCTAAAAGTTTTAACTCTTAATATACCTTCACCGATTAAAATGTTGCTATCACCTGCTTCTACTTCAAATGTAAAAATTCCTGCACCGATTCTATCATATCCAATATATTCTTCTAAAGTAAAGAACGTATATTGAACACCATCTACAGTTGTCTTAAACTCAGTGAATTGTGGTAAAGTAATAGACCCAGGCTTAGGTGACACACTTGTCAAATTAACAGACAAAGTTACTGTTGCTTTAGCACCACTTTTAGATCGTGGTACATAACCAAGATTAAGAGCATGGTTAATCATTGCAGAACGAGTCTGTGCAGTGCTAAGGAATGATTCGTTCAAACCAAAATTTGCTAATAATGCATTTTGATGAGTGTTTAATGCTAAAACATCAAGCAATACAGAAAGCCCAGAACCTTCAAAATCAAAGTCTGTAAACTCAGTCTGCCCATTTAAATAGTCTTTTAAACTAGTTTTGATATCGTCAAAGTTGAGATTGGTTGTCTGAATTGTTTGTTTGCTTGCCATTTTTATTTAATCCTTGTTAGTGATGTATTTAATACCACCACTTCATCAGTTGATATAATCTGAAACTTAACAATAACACGCAAATCATTAGCATCAATATTATTTATTACCTGAACCTCCAAAACTCTTGCTCTAGGTTCATAGTTTTCAATAGCAAAAACAATGTCGGTTTCAATTTCATTTGTAATATCTGGATAATTTAGATCAAATAAACGACTGCGTAAATTAGCACCAAAGAAATAATTAAAAGGTTTTTCACCATGATTTGTCAATAGAATGTTTTTAATGGACTGCTTAACTGCTGCCGCATCTAGTTTCTTGAAGATATCACCAGAAGGCTTTGTGTCCAGAGACAAGTCAATGTCTGAATAGTCACGTTCTTTTCTAGCAACAACAACTGATGTATTGTTTAAATTTTTATCTTCTGCTGCGAAGCTACGACGCACTGCCATCTAAAGGTCATCCTGTTTTTATTGTTATTTATACAGCATTCACGAAACACATTCTGCTAGTGCATTGTTAATTAAAAGATTGTAATTAAATTCTGTAGAAATATTGCGACTAAATGTGCCTGTGAATTTATCACTAATATCAGGCATAGTTACAACAATACAAGCATTTAAACTACCATCTGGATTAATAGTATCATATGATAAAATCATTTTTTCAAAAAGATGGTTATCTTTCCAATATACTGCCAATTCAAACGTTTTTTCAAGAGCAACATTTCCTTTTTGGTCAATCACCTCAAATACGCAAGACCGACCTTTTCCTGCTAATTCTTTAATACCACCAGATGTAAGTGTTTCTGTTGTCTCTGGAAGATATAAACCTTCTGTTACAGACAATGAATATTTTTGTCCAAACTTATCTTCTGAGTTATTAAAACCTGTCATCATAACACCAAACATATAATAATGTCTTGCCAAGTTTTGACGTTCTGCAAGAGTAGGAAAATCATTTAATGTTGCTTGTGATAGGGATTGTGATATGAATCTACTTAAAGAAATGCCTCTACCAAGTTTAGTACCTGTGGCAATTTCAGATTTACTCATAGGATTAAATTGCTTTTCAGGTAAAACTCTTTTCACATTTAAGAATTCTTTATATTTGTTTTTGTATATTTGACCTGATCCATATTTGCGAGTGCCAAATTTTGCAGTTGGTTCTTTTTTTACAATACGTTTAACTTCTCTAAGTTGGTCAGATTTGAACCCAGAGTTTAGTACTCCTAATGAAACACAAAAAGAAACAAACAAATCATCAGAAAGATTGTTTGGTTCTCTAAGTTTAGACCGCACTTCTCTAGCGGTAATATCATCTCTTCTAATAATCATTTACGGCACCTGATTAAATTTAGTGTTACTGGACTTCTTTGAAGTGTTTTCTCCAATTTTATTCATTTCCCTTAAATCAATATTTTCTAAAATCTTGTTATCAACATCTACATCAATATTTAAAATACCTTTATTGGAGCGACTTAAAGTGTCACCGACCATACCAAGTGTTGCTGATACTAAAGAAGTCACAGCGGATGCTGCTCCAGTTGGTGCAGGGCCAGGAAACACAACGGCGCTTGCAGCAACGCCAGCTTCTTTTGAGAACCCTGTAAAATAATTACCATCAAATACATTACCTTTATAGTTGTCACCAGTATAGTTTACAGACTCGCCACCCACTTGACCTTCAGGGGCAATAACAGCCATATATTCAGAAGTCATATTGAAATTTTTAGTTGCAATATCAATTTCAGTTTCAGCAGACATATGAGTTGAACCAGAAGTTCCATACTCAGCATTACCATCTGTCCAAAGATTTAGATTGCCTTTTGTGATAAGATTCTGATCATCAAGGGATAAACGTGTTGTAGTTTTTGTAATTGTTTCAGACATATGACCAAGAACAGTTGTAATTTTATTCTCTTCGATTGTTTCTGTTTTTCCTTGACCAATTGTTTGAATATATTTACCACCTACTTTGAGATTAAAGTTTTGTTTTACGTCTAATTCATAATCACCTGTTACAGTCATCTTTACATCACCATCATAGGTAATATTTCCATCACCTCTAACATAGACTGTAAAATCATCTCCTACCACTTGAATCATTTTATGATGCGCATTCAATACAACTACACCATCTGCATGAAACTCCATACCAGAACCTGAAGTGTGAACAGCAGAAATTCTTGGTTGGTTTGGTGTATCATCTATTTCAATACGGTGACCAGATGTTGTCTCAGTTACCTTATTATGCGGGTATTTCGGATTAGCGTCAACAGGAAAAAGTGAAGGGCCATCATAAGGACCACCACCCATCTTTAATTTAGGTTCCCACTCACCTCTTGCCGCTCGGTTTGTTGTAGGTTGATTTTGATATTCTGGTTTAGGAAAGTTTTTCTGTGGGTCTTTGAATGCAATATTATTTTTACCAGTAACAATATCGTTACGTGATTCTGTTGTTCCAGCCGTGCGATCATCTAAAGCCGAATTTACATCATCTTCACCTTCAGGTTCAACAAACTGTCTAAGTTCAGAAGCAATACCAACTCGATCATAGATATTAATCTCCTCTAAAATTTTATCTTCTTCATCAGATTCTTTTCTGATAATTGCTTCAAGAAGTCTCTCTTGTTCAAAAGGAGATAAGTCAGAGATTTTAGTATCTAGATTGAAATTTTTGTTTGCTAAAAAAGTAGGGTAAGTTCTGTTAGTATCGTTTGGGTCATTAGATGCGCCAGCTTCAGCATGCACATCCATGATATATCTTCTGATAGTTTTGTCTTTATTTTCAACTAGAACAAAATTTCGCAGTGCATTAAAACCATCCTGCATGGTAGGATAAATGTTATTCCCACCATAATCAACACCTAATGCACCTCTACTGATTGCTCTTTTTGTGCTACCTGTTAGATTACCGGGGTTGTTATTTCTATATGCTCTATCACCTGTGAAGGTTTCTACTCTACCGTTGGATAATTTAACTTTTGTTCCATTAGATGTAGCAGATAAAATTTCTACATATGCACGGTCACCAGCCATTATTGTAATCCAATCATTTCATCTGTAGAAAGAGCGCCAGTTGATCTAGTTCGTTCTTTGGTTTGAATATTCTCTTTACCAAAAATATTTTTTACATAACTAGGCACATCAAAATTAGGATCAGAACGTCTTTCAGGATCAATATCCACATGACCCCAAGCCTGTCCTCCGGGGTGAACTGTATAAAATGCCCTCATAAATGCCTTAAATGTATTCCATTGTTCGGGTCTAAAAGTGCTGTCATCACGTTTTCTACCACGTTTAGAACTAGACCCTACTATGCCACCGACAAAAGAAATACCAATAGAAAATGGATTATGACCTTTCAGACAATGCGCACCAATTTGAGAAATGGGTCTAGCAACTTGTAAATCACCATTTCGAAGAATTAGAAAGTGATACCCCACATCTTTAAAACCACGATCTTTAACGTGCCAACTATACACATCCTCATAATTAACATCTTGATCTTCATAGGTATCCGTATGATGCACCACAACTTCTGTAATATCTCTAGTGCAAGACCTAATAATAGATTCCATTTCTTCATAGGTTTTAAGAATGGTGCGAGATTTGATATTTTTCATTTCAATAACTTCAACACTTGATACACCAAATCCATCAGACTTATTATCAAGAACTATATTATCTTGCAAATCTGTAGTGTCTGTAACATTCTCTAAAATAGAATTGGAAGTAACTTTAGTAGATGTAATTTTTTCTTCTATAAATTTTGAAGTCTTGTTAATATTGTCTGTAGCAGTATTTAATAAAGGTTTAGTAGTAGAATTATCTGCTACTCCATCATAAATTTTTTCTGCTACACTTCTAACCTTTGTAGTAAGTTCTTTTGCCGTGTAAGACTTATCCGGGTCACGTTTGATAATAGGAGGCAAAGTAGAAGCTACAGCATCTGTTGTCACTGCTGTAACAGTTCTGTTCAAGTTAGCACCAGTTCTGGATTGCTTATAGAAAGTATTGGCATCAGAGTTTTGTGGTGATTTGCTTAAACTTCCAAATTCAGACAACTCATTACCTAAAACTCCTATACTAAATCTTCTTTTAACATCACCTCTTCTTGTATAGCTTTCATCGGCAATAGTGATAACTTTAATGCCCAGTTTAACAGCACCCGGAACAGCATCTAATGGAGAATTGCGAAGTTTTTCAAACTGACCTTTTGCACTATCAATGGCATTACGAATATTATTCAAAAGAGAATCAATATTTCCAACTACCTGTTTTACTTTCGTTGTTACACTTCTAATATTAAACGGCATTATTGTCCAAACCTTTCAAGAGCATCATAGGCAAACGATCTTCTTGTTAATTTTGTTTCTTCTGTATCATCAATTTTTAAATACTCACTGGTAAAAATATCAACAGCTTCTTCTACTGATTTTGAATTTGCTAATGCACCAGAGTTAAATCTAGGATCATTTTTCAATTCATACAAAATATACACAACTTGAGAATCCAATTTGTTTGGGTCTAACTTATTTTGCGTGCAGTATTCAAAGTAAGCTTGTAGACGTTCGCCTTGCCATCCGACTAAACCAAATTTTGGTGTTTGTGCCATTTTATACTACCCTTCCTGTATTACCCAAAGTTTGTAGTGCAGGATCAAGATTGTGATTTGATTGCACTGCTAATGCACCTACAATAGCAGCAGCAACATTTTCATTATATCCATTGTCAACAAATCCGTTGTAAGTTTTTTCTGCGTTACTATTTCCACGCAATTCTTGTGTAACAGTCACATCATTGTGAGTTGCATTTTTTGTTGGAGTTAATGGGTTGATGTTTTCTGTAGGCAATTCTATTTTTGGCATTGTTCCTAAAATTATAGGATTTTGAGACTGCTCTCCATCTAAAAATAATCCAAACACCCATGCTCCTTGCTGAATACCGTTAGGAGATCGACCTATACCAGATATTCCTCCTTCTGTTGCAGATACCATAATAGTAGCCCAAGGAAGATCATCTGTGGGAACTTGGTCGGTAAAAGGTGAATGCACACCAAATACACGAACTCTAACACGACCCAATTTCAATGGATCGTTCATATTGTCTTCAACCACACCGATAAACCAGCGTGTGCTATCTCCGTAAAAACTATTCATCAGACTGCATTAACCGTCTCTTGCGAAAGATTTTTCTTATTGTCATATTTAGTTATATTCATTACAACAGAGTATTTCGTATTCTTAAAAAAGTGTCTTGTTCCAAAAATCATGTATTTGCCAGTTAATTTCTTGTCTGATACACGTTCAATATTGTTAGTTTCATCTTCAATTGCAATATTTTTAGGAACAAAGATATCAATCATTTTACCTATGATAGATTGTTTTTGCATAAATCTATATCCGGGCAAAGTGATGTCCATCTGTGTTTTAGCCATCAATGATCTAAGTGCCTTTGCTTCTGCTTTTTTCAAATGATCATCAGAGATAATTTCTTCATTTAAACTATTAATATTATCAAACAGTGAAGCAGTTACAATTTGACTATTAATAGATGAAACGCCTTCATGGTATGCTTTATCGTTCAAAGTAAATTGTGCATCATAATTTATTGTGTCATTTACTTTAGGCATTTTATTAATACCTTCTGTAAAACGGTATCTCAATTCAGTTGGAATATCTTTACTTGTATCTAACCAAAGATACTGCGCACCATACACGTTATTTTTAAATAAATGTGTACTAGATTCATTATTGGCAATGCTCATTGTTTTAATTTGACGACTCGTTATATCAATCTCTTGGTCAATTGCTGCACCTGTTCCTGCACTGTAGTTGAATACCTTGTCCGATACTCTAGTGGAACCTAACATTGTTTCCAAAGATTCAAAAATAAGACCATCTTCGTGTAAAGAAGAGTAGAGATAAAAAGGCGCACCATTTACACTGGTTGCTCTTTTTGATATTTCCATAATCATTTGTAAAGGGTTATGTGTATATGGAGCAATGTATCTCAAAGTGTCCTGAGAAGATATATCTGACCTAACAGATACTCCTAAATGGTCATTCAAAATATCAGAAATAATCTGTTCAGGTTTACCTTCATAAGTTCTACTAAATCTTGTCATTTCAGAAATTATAACATGTTCTTCAACAAATGTCAATAGAATGACAGACGAATGATCGTTTGCTTTTGCCTGTCGTGTTACACCTGTAACAACAAATCTTTTCTCTAAGAATTTAGTTTTGTCGGGATCAAACATCTTAATATCAATATATTCTTGACCCATAAAATTCACATGATTAGAAATGTTGCTTGAGTCGGCAATAATTATATTACCAGTAATATATGGTTTAGTAATGCTTTCAAAGAAAGAAATTTCTGCAACATTTCTTGAAATGTCAACATCCGAAAATCTACCAGAAGGGCAAGAGACAACTACTTCATGATAGCCATAATCATATGGGGAGGTAAATAATCTCTGCATTTTAAGTTCTCAGTGTCGTTTTAAATGTTCCTAAACCTTTTTGACCATTAGTTATAACAATAGGGTCTGTATTTTCTTCTGTCTCAAGAACAATATTATTGAAAGAATTAATTACATCTTCAATAACATCAGGTTTAATAACTTTGATTTGCAATTTAGACTCATTCTCTTTTTCAACTCTCTCAAAGTATGTGACAGGTGTAAGTAATGCAGGCTCAATATCATTATAGTTAGCAACAATATAAGTATCAAAAAGGTTTTTAATAGATGTTGTAGCATCAGCACTATCAGAATAAGATGTGCCAACTGAATTATCAAAGTAAGTATCAAACTCTTCTGTTACTGAATTATTGAAAGTTACCCCTAATGGTGCAGTAGAAATTACATCATTGTTCTTATCAATTAATCTAAAAACATCAACTTCTCTTGTTTCAAATTTAGAATACTCATTTGGAGTTAAGTATACCAAAGGTCCAGCAATATCAACCTGATCATTTAAATCAGATAAAAATATACCGTGAATGCCGCTTGCTTGAGTATTATTTGCTTCTGCTGATAATCTGATAAAGTTCCATTCAAATGTTACTTGTGATGTAACATCGATAAGATCGGTACTTAAATTTAATGTGGACAAATCGGCATCAGATTTCAATAATGCAATTTGACCAGTTCCTGTACGTCGTTTAATCCATATACCAAATGCACGTTCAACACCAAGTGAACCAAAATTTGTAACTGCATATAAATATGAAGTCGGAGTACCATTAATTTGTGCCGACTCACAGGTCATAGTGTAGGCTGGAATACCAAGTTCTGTATTATTTCCGGAGTTTCCATCTGCATATATTATAGATGAACCAAAACTATTCCAGTTAAGTGGATTTGAGTTATCAATGACATTATAGTCTTTATAATATGAATACAATTCTAAATCGCTAGCATTGTCAGATGCAATAATATTATCTGTATTAGCAGCAGAGAGTGTTGAATAGATAGTAGTTAAATTATATGTAGAAGTGCCTGAATCAAATAAGAGGAATTTACCTTCAGATTCTTGGGCAAAAGGTGCAGTTGGTTCAACATCAACATATCTAGCAGAATCATCTTCATAGTGATGAATAGCATTATATTCAACCACTACAGCATCAATTGTAGCAGTAACAACAGAATCATTTTCTGTAGCAGATATGATTTCTCCTGCTGTGAATGACTTTGTGCCTTGAATAATAATTTGACCAAAATCTAAACGTCTTTTTAGAATAGTCCCTTCTACACCAGAAGTCAGACCTCTAACTTTTGTACCAACTTTAAATTTATTATCTAAATTATTTCTAGTTAAAAGAACAGTATTTGGATAGTCTTCTTCTGCCTTTTCTTTCATATCATTATAACTTAGTGGCCACCCGTGCAAACGAACATCATCATTTAAAAGGTAGAGTGTCCAGTGATAGTCAGTTGTTCCATAAAGTTTTTGTGAAATTTGGTCTGGTCTATCTCCATCTTGAAGATTATAATAAGTGTATACAGAAACATCATCTTTAATTTGATCAATCAAATCAATATAAACATGTAAATCAGTAAACCTTGTTGGTTTTACTTTGTTACCAAAAAAATAATCAATCTGAGGAAAATTAGTAAAATATGACATTAGTAACCTCTTTCAGCAATATCAGTTGCCTCAAGTGTACGCTCTTCTTGGAATGCTAATGAAATGTTCGTTTGTGTGTAATTACCATCTTTGTGAAATGTTCCGGTTTCACTATTAAAGCTAGTAGTTACTCCTGTTAGATAGCAAGGCAAGATTTTTGGTTGTAAAACTTTTCCGCCGTAAAACATGGTTATCAAGAATTTAGTTGGAAATTTATAAAATGCTTTATCTTTACCAATAGTGGTAGGATACATGTATGTACGAAATGTTTTTAGAATAGTTTTAATTTCTTCTGCTTCAGAACTTGATGTTGGCATCATAGAAAAATTAAAATTAAAAGACCTCATGCTCACCGAATTAAAAATGGATTGGGTGTGTGGATTTGATGCTTGCTGCAATCCTGCTCTAATACCACCTCTAATATTTTCAGGTATAACAGGTGCAGTTGCTAATACGTTTTGTGCAATACGATTAAAAATGCCACCACCAGAAGCTTCTTTTGCATTATCAAAACTGGTTCTCATTTCATTCATCACATTCTCGGCACTTAACCCTTTGTCTTTTAAGTTTTGAGCAACTCTTCTTGCTTCTCTACCCAAATTCCCAAGATTTATATTTTCATATTGAACACCATCTTGAATTTCAAATCCGGGAGGCATGTATAAAGTAACAGATGCTTCTCTCATTTTAATTTGCTGTCTGTTTGATACTGTTCGTTTACTAGTATCACTTACTGGTAGACCATCTTCAAGTCTTGTGAGGGGCTGAGAAGATAAATTAACTTGAGAAGTAGTTCTCACCACATCAAATCTAATATATCCCGGATATCTTTCTATAGACTTTCCCGGTTCTTCAATTGGATACCTATAACTCGCCCCAAAACTTTTTGATATATCAACATCAAATTTATTAGGTTGGGATGAACTTCTTACACTAGCCATTAGTGATCCTATAAATATTTGAATAGTTTATACTTATTTATATGGTGGTTATGAAAACTTACAAAGGTAAATACAAGTTAAAGAAACCTGAGAAATACGACGGAGACCATACACAGGTTATTTATCGTTCAGGTTGGGAGAGATTTGCATTCAAATGGTGTGAAAATCAGGAAGACATTAAATCATGGTCTTCTGAAGAGACTATCATACCATATATTAGTGCAGTTGACAACAAATATCATCGGTATTTTGTTGATTTGAAACTAAATATGAAGGACGGTAGTGTTGTTCTGGTAGAGATTAAACCAGATAAACAGACCCGACCACCAAAGAGTAAACGCAGAACAAAAAGATTTATATCTGAATCACTAGAATATGTTAAGAATGAATGCAAGTGGAAAGCAGCTAAAGAGTATTGCCTAGATAGAGGGTGGCACTTTCAGATATGGACCGAACACACACTAAAGCAAATGGGGATGAAGTTCTAAATGGCAGGACTATTTCAAAAATTAGAGTTTGAAGCCTTTCGTAAAGGGATTACTCCACGGAGTAAAGAGTCCCGTGCATGGTTTATGAACAAGGCAAAGAACTTGAATGTCAGTAGAAGTAAACTGATGAAAGAAGACCCTATTGAACTGCGTAGTCGGCCTGCTGTGGGCAAGATGTATATGTATTTCTATGATCCTAAGCACAAAGAGACACTGCCCTACTACGATAGATTTCCACTCATTATTATGGTAGGTCCAGCACCTAGAGGTTTTATGGGACTGAACCTGCACTATCTTCCTCTGGCAACTAGAGCAAAGTTTCTAGATGCACTGCTTGGTACTATAAATAATGAAAGATATGATGAATCTACTCGGTTCAGGTTATCCTATGAAATGTTAAAACGTGCATCTAAGTTAAAGGCATTTAGACCTTGCTTGAAAAGGTATCTAAGTTCTCATGTGCGTTCTAGACTTGCTATGGTTCCTGCCCCCGAATGGGAGATTGCTACGTTCTTGCCTACAGCAGACTTTGAAAAGGCAAGCAGCAGTGAAGTATACAGAGACTCTAAAAGAAAGATGAGAGCCTAATGGTTGCATCAATAGACACGTTAAAAGCAAATATTAATAATGGATTTGCACTTGCTGACAGATTTGAAGTGCAATTACCTTCACTTAACTCTTTGGTTACAAATCCTTCTAGTATTTTGGATGTTTTAACAGGCGCAGAACCTCTTAGGGTTGACCTTGGAAGTGTAGCTTATAATATTGGGCAAAAGGTGCTAGGTCCAGATGGCATGTCATTAGTTGATACTGCATTTCAATATGCAGGGATTGATATGAATGCGACTATTCCTATTTTTGATACAGCAAAAAAATTAGGATTGTCTTTAGGTCCAAGATTTGATGTAAACCCTACTAGACGTGTTTCTATGTTGTGTACAGGCGTAAACATGCCGGGTCGTCAAATCACAACAGTTGATCGGACTATTGGTATGGTTACACAAGCTATGCCTTATGCATTTGTTGAAGATGAAGTTCAAATGACATTTAGATTAGATCAAGATTATTCTGCATTTTCATACTTTTATATTTGGCAGAATAGTATTATTGGTAATGCTGATACTAATTTTAGTGTTGCATATAAAAGTGAATATGCCCGTGATATCACAATTTCTCAATTAGCTAAAAGTGCTGAGAGAGAATTTCTTAGGGACAATGAAATATATAAAGTAAAATTATTACAAGCATTCCCCAAGTCAATTTCATCTATTGCATTAGCAGATGCAAATCAAAATACAATTGTAGAATTGACTGTAGACATTGCTTATACCCGCTGGGAAACAGCAAATTAATTAAATAATTGGAGTTTATTATGCTACCAACGCTTAATAGTATCAACTATACATTAACTATTCCTTCTACCGGAAAAAAGGTGCAATATAGACCTTACTTGGTAAAAGAAGAAAAAATTATGATGTTAGCATTAGAATCTACGGATCCTAAACTAATGCTCAACACGATTGCAAATACAATTGAATCATGTTTGATTGATTTTACAGGTTCTGTTCGTGATTTATGCACATTTGATATTGAATATATGTTTTTACAAATTCGTTCAAAGTCTGTGGGCGAATCTATTGATGTGCAATTGTCTTGTCAGGCAGAAAGCTGTAAAGGTAAAAAAGAACATACGATTCAATTTGATAAAGTAGAACCACCTAAAGTTGCCAAAAATAAAAAAAGCAATATTATTAAAATTACAGATGAAGTCAGTTTGATGATGAGATATCCATCTTATCAAAATTTGATGAACTATTCTGAGGTAGCAGAAACAGATAGCAAGAGCGAACAGGCTATTAACACAATGTTCTCAGTAATTATTGCATGTATTGAATATATCATTATTAATGATGAAGAAAAAATTGATGTATCCGAATATTCTTTAGATGACATGAAAGCATTTTTAGATCAGTTCACTTCATCACAGTTTAATTTGCTAAAAGAATTCGTTGCAAATATTCCCGAATTAAAACATAGTATCAAATGGAAATGTAACGATTGTGGTAATGAAAATGAATTGTCACTAAAAGGAACTAATGATTTTTTTCAGTAGCTCTTTCTCATAATTCAATAATTAATTATTTCAGGACCAATTTTCAACTGATGCAACATCATAAATATTCTTTGAATGAATTAGAAAATATGGTGCCTTGGGAAAGAGAAATTTATATTATGCTGCTTAATGAATATCTTGAAGAAGAAATAGAAAAACAAAAGCAGAGAAAATAAAAATGAGTTTAACAGATGCTATTAATAGACTTGCAGAAGTCAATGAGGAACACTTATCAGAGACTCAAAATATCAGAATTGAGATTGAATCCCTTTCTGATAGAATTGCCCCATTTCTGCAAGTTTATGGTTCGTTCGATTCCATTATTGATCGCTTAACTTCTACTTCTTCGGTTAATATTAAATCTGATGACACTGGATTATATGAGTCTGAATCTGACCCAGTTCAGAGAAGTTCAGAATCTAAATTTGATGAAATAATTACAACTCTTGATGATGGGTTTAAGAATCTTATCATTGCTATCACTGGTGATAGATTAGAAGCTGCTGAAGCAAGGCGTGAATCTAGCATGAAAGTAAAGGGAAGACCCGGACTTCTTGCTAGTGCTGGTCAAGGTGTTGGTTCTGCTGCTAGTGGGGTTGGAAGTCTTTTCGGTGGTCTAGGTGGGCTATTGGGTGGCGCAGGTATAGGTGGAGGCGCTTTACTTGGTGGGTTAGGTGTTGCTGGTGTTGGTGCAGGTGCTGCATTAGGTGGTGTTGCTGCACTTTTATTATCGATCAATAACTTAGATGGTGCTGCTATTCGTGCCAATGTAGGCGAAATTCTTGCTATTAAGAATGATGTTGACGGTATTGGCGATGTTGCTGTTGTTAGCCTCGCTCTTGGTGGTATTGGTTTGGGTCTAGCTGCATTTGGTGCAGGTTCTATTCTTGCATCTGGCGGTGACATGCTCACTAAGTTCATGAATAAGGGTTGGGCAGACTCTATTCGTGATAACGTTGCAACACTTCTTTCTATTCCAGAAGCTGTTGGTGGCAATCTTGATATGCTGTTTAAAAGTGGTCCTGTTGCTCTCGCTCTCGGTGGTCTGGGTGTAGGTATTGGTTTGTTTGGGCTTGGTTCTATTGCAGCAGGTGCAGGTGATGCTATTGGTAACTTCACTTCTGCTAATTGGGCGCAAAACATTAAAGATAATGTACTGACGCTTCTTAGCATTCCTGATGCCGCTGGTGGCAATCTTGATATGCTGCTTGAAAGTGGGGGAGTCCTTTTAGCTCTTACTGGTCTTGGTGTTGGTCTTGCTCTCTTTGGTGCAGGTTCTACTGTAGGTGTTACAGCAGATGTTTTAACTAATTTTATGAATGCTAGTTGGGCTGAGAGTATTAAAAACAACGTTGTCACTCTATTGTCTATTAAAGATGAAATGGGTGGCAACTGGAACATGTTAGCTGACACAGGATTTTTTGTTGCAACAATGAGCGGTCTTGCAGCCGGATTAGTAGCATTTACTATTGGTCAAGGCGCACAGCAGATGTCGCAAACCTTAGATAAATTTGGTGAACGTGGATTTACACAAACCATCAGAGATAATATATCAGATTTAATCTCTATTAGTGATATGATCAAGCCTGGTCAAGCAGGACAATTTGCAAAAGAAATGACAATTTTTGCCACTGGTCTTGCTGCTATTAGTGCAGGTGAACTTGTTAATCAACTAACAGGTGCATCTAGTAAAATTCTTAGTTTCTTTGGTGTAAAAAGTCCTATAGAAAAGATTTTAGAAGTTGCTGGTCAAGCAGGAGAAATTAGAGAAGCATCCGATGGATTAAAGTCTATGGCAGAAGCATTACAAACATTTGCTTCTATTAAATTAGATGTTAAAGATGCAGACTTTGAAGGCTTAACTAAAAATATTTCAAAAGCACTGCCACTCATTCGTGATTTGTCAGAGGGTAAATCAAAAAGATTTGGTGAAGATATTCCATCAATTCTTGATCCTAGCTTAAGACTACCAGAAATGGTAATAGCTATGAGGCAAATTCGTAATATTGTAGGAGTGGATTTACAAACAGGTTCAGAATCAGTTATGAATACTATGATTCCTATGTCTGGTGTAGTTAAAAGTGAAACAATTAAAACAAAAACATTAGAAGTTGCAGATGCATTAAAGACACAAAGTATTAATGTGATTGCTCCAACTTCTCAAGATAATAGTGTAACACAGCAAAATAATACATTGGTCAACGAGGTTGTATTACCTACATTTGACCCTTTAGATAATTATTAAGATAAAAAAATCCCCGGTGGGAAAACCTTAAAACACCGGGGATTTTCTCTAACTATCAGTCTTCATTTGCAAGACGTGAGAAATATGACATAGTGTCATCATCTCCATCTGCGTCTGCAATACTTGGTGCAGATACTGGTTCCACAGATTTCATA
>Ga0209199_1001489_pt1 | contig 27853 bp, 28 predicted proteins | sample COGITO_mtgs_1105_7_FD_184805 | JGI IMG/M metagenome (GOLD analysis project Ga0209199, IMG submission 184805) | Pelagic marine microbial communities from North Sea - COGITO_mtgs_110523 (SPAdes) (version 2) | ecosystem: Environmental > Aquatic > Marine > Epipelagic ...
AAGCTTATCTAGGGGCCAACAAGTCCCGCTTGATTGTCCTTTCTGGTCTCTCTCTCATTACCATTATCTTTGGTTTATGGTTAGCCATCTCAATAGCTATGCCCATTCGTCGACTGTCACGAAAGCTAAATAAAAAAATTAATGCGGATACTGTTGTAGAACAGTTAGGCTCTTTTCATATCAACCAGTTTGAGAACCGCAAAGACGAAGTCGGCCTACTCTATCGCAACCTAAACAGTCTACACAAACAGATTATTCGGCTTTTTAACGATAAAGAGCGCTTTGCAGCAGACGTGTCTCACGAGTTAAAAAATCCTATAGCATCGATCATCGCAAACTCTGACAACGCTATCATCAACGCCGAAAACTCCGCAACGGATATTGACGCGTTTAAGGCGATTAGAAAACAAGCAATACGTATGAACAAGCTGATATCAGAAATATCTGAAGCAGCTATTGTTGATTACGATTTGGTAGCAGCTAAGCGTGAAAAATTTGATCTCTCAGAAGCTTTAGAAAATCTTGTCCAGTTTTTTGAAGAACAGAATTCAAATGTCTCAATCATATCTAGCATTCAGAAAAACGTTATGTTTCTTGGTTTGCCAGACCGAATAGCACGTGTCTTTATCAATTTGATTGAGAATGCGGTTAGCTTCGCAGGTGAAAACGGCCAAGTATGCGTCACACTGAAGAAAAGTTGGAGACATGGAATTATTGTAACGGTTGATGACAGTGGGCCTGGAGTGCCAGAGACATGCCGAGCAGACATTTTCGAAAGGTTTTTTAGCGCAAGACAAGGTTCAGCTATGCGGGAAAACAGCTCTGGTCTCGGTTTGTATATATGTAAACAGGTGGTGGAAGCCCATGAGGGGGTTATTGAAGTTTTAGACAGTGATGCGCTCGGCGGTGCATCGTTTCGCGTGCGTTTCTAATAAAAATCCAAAATGTGATTTCATAAAATGGACCTGTCAGATGGCGCATACGCACTCGCTCAAGAAGTTACTAGATTATGCTGAACATCAACTTCACTCATGTTTTTGTATACATCAGAATTATGAGAAAAATTACATGTTTTTGCTATGTAATTGTAAGCATAGTTAAAGCCTTCCAATGAAATAAAAAACTCCAGGGGCTTAAAATTTTTGTCAATATTCAGTTTAAAGGATGCACCATCGCCCCAAAGCATTAAAAAGAGAATATCGCGATCATCGGATCTCTTAGAAAACACGATGTCTTCATCTGCTATAAATTCGAATACTTTAGACCCAACTTTTACACCCACTGTTTTATTATGTTTTTCTATGGTCGTTTTAGATATCGAAAATTCGGGCTGTGGCGATCCTTTTTGGAAGGCTACATTAAAATACGTGTCGACGTCATGTTGCTTATTGCCCGCAATCGACGACCTCTTAATTGGGTGTGTTGATATCCAGCACGCAACATCATCAATACTAATTAACCAATCATCGGCTACCAAAGGCTCAGCAGCCACTAAATTTGCACTCAAAAAAAATCCAACACACCCGATAAATCTTTGCTTAAAACACCCAAACATTAGCGCACCCTTCAGGTAGGTTATCGAAAATGATAAACAGTTTCGGCGTTTCGTCTATTTCTCACACTGAACGCACGTTGCATCTGGCCATCGGTCCAAACACCGTCGTACTTTTGACCATTAGGAAGCCGGACTTTCATAAAGCCCTGTGGCTGTAAATTTTTAAACTTTCCAAACCACTGAATGCCTTCACCGTCGGTTGCAGTCGCCTGATCAACGTTCATATCATCAGACCATTCCCCTTCGATTTGGCTACCTGATGCACTGAAGTAGGTTCCCTTGCCATTTCTAGTGTAGGCGGTGAGTTCACCAACATACACAGAGCCATCCGGATATGTTAAATTTCCATTTGCGTAGCCATGAGGTTCAGGAATTGTGCCAGAATACTTCCAGTCACTGCTTGTTATTTGAACCTCACCAACAAGCGATCCGTTCTTCCAATTACCTTTGAAAATTCTTTGAGACGCCACTTCGGATAATTCACCCAATCCACACCGCAGACCATTTTTTACTTCGCCTTCATACCAGTCGCCATTCTTATACGAAATCTTCGCTGATCCTGTTTGTCTGCCGTCAGACCATTCCCCCTCATATCGAAAACCAGAGACAGAAGTGTAGAGGCCAAATCCGTGTTTAACTCCGTATTTGAAGTTGCCTTTGTAAATTGCACCGTTGCGGTATTCTAAAACGCCATAGCCGTGAAAGGCACCTTTGCGCCAAGAACCTTTATAGTTCAGGACATCTGAGTACGGTACGATGTAGAAACGCCCAAATAAGCGCCGAATAAATTTTTTCATATAAACACCTGCTGCTGAACACCCGTACATTGCGGATGATTCCATTACGCTTTCAGTATTGGCCTGCGGTTTTCTGAGTCAATCAAACTGAAAGTAATGAGCAAAGAAACGCCAGTTTGAATCTACCCAGTAGTTAATCGAACGCCTTCAGAAGGCTGCTCATGCGGCGGACAACCGTGATGCGGGTGACTTTATCATTGCAGCTGGACGGTTCTTGGACATGGGGTAGACCACTATCTAATTCTGTATAAAATGTGAGACAATCTAGGGAGACTAATGGTAATGGCGCAACATAAACGGCGTGAATCAGAAGTAATAACTACCGCGATGGTAAATGATAACTTTGAACTCAGTAAGTATCAGGACGGCGTGATTGCACGTCTGTGCCTAGACGTTGCAAACAATGGCTAGAAAAGCAAGTCACGGCTGGAGTACTAGGCAACAAGGCGGCTTCAGGCCCGCTGGGCCAGTACGCAATGTTTTTAAAAAACGCGAAAAGGCTGATAAAATTAATCAAAATATGTCATTATATACAGCTTCTATTATAGGGGCCGAGATTTTGTCACACTGTCAAAAATGCGGTTTAAAAAAAACACGGTCAACTACAGAGCTTGTCAGAAAATATCCCCAAATCAAATTTAAGAAACTTAGCCAATTAAACGCAGTATGTGAAAATACAGCGTGTGGTGGAAAAATAATAATATTGCGATATAAGTTACGGTCAGAAAAATAAGAACTAGCATCGGATTGCTGGTGCAGCTTAAGTCTATGCGTTCAATAATTGACGCCACTCAACCAGAGCAGCAGCTCGGTTCAGCTTGAAATTGAGGCGTGAGTAGGGGTGGCGTTCCTCGTTGAAGTGGTTTTGCAGTGCCACTTGGACGCAAACGAATGTATGCAAGGTCGGCCCACACCTTGACTTGAACATCGCCCATTCTCGTCATCGGAACGGTAGCTGAGAATTTTGAGATCTGTTGTTGACCCAGCGGCCTGTTTCTTTTTAGTCGGATATCTAGAAAGGAATATCTCTATTATCAAATTCTGAAATGTTTACAAAAGTGGAGTTTTCAGAACTGTGCCTTTCGGCGTCAGCGCCGTCTCGAGACACTTTCCAAGCTTTCACATCAGTATACCAGCGTCCATTATATTCTCTACTTTCTAAATCCACTGACACCGTGAGACATTCGCCCTGCTTTATTTCAAATTGATCAATTTTATCTCCCCAGGCCATAAAGCAAATCTTTTTTGGATATTGCGCCTCAGTCTCCAAAACGTACTCCCGCTTACGCCACTCACCATTAGCCGACTGACCAGACTTCTCCGGTAGTAGTTCGATTATTTTTCCCGCAATTTCCATAAATATAACCTTTCGTGAAACACTTAATTATCCTTTTAACCTATCGTACCGCTTCCAACACATCAAATTTTCAACGCTGCTCACACCGCCATTAGCAGCATGAGAATATTTCAAAAAGCGTAATGCTGACAATAAGCCCGAACCATTTTTTTCATATAAATCCAAATATGCGGCAGCCCTCTCTGTCGCTAAAATTGACCGTTCACGACTGCTAAGGCCACCATTAAAACTACCTCCTTCAAGGCATGCAGTGACTTCCAACGCCGCTGCGGTAGCCTTTGTCCACCTCCGATAGTATGCCAAGTGTATCAACACATCCGCCGGCAAATGTTTGATTGAACTCTGACCCCATTCCTCCAAAATCTTTCTGCCGATGCGATATGAATCGCTTATGTAGTGTGGGAAATTTTCTAATTTTTTTATCACAGAATAGCATTCATGCCGCAATTCTCGATCCGTTTCCTGAAGTTCGCTGCTATAGCACTTAAATATTAAATCTAGTTCTGAACGCGTAAGGTCAAAATTAACGGGTAATCCGAAATTCCTCAGTTCCAAAATCAATTTTCTTTTAAATTCATAATTATCATAGGGACAGTTTTGAGGATTTGTTAAAATATGGGACGAAGGAACTAAGGCGGTCCACTTTGAGAGTACATTGACAGGCACTGTTCGAGGAACTCCGCTCACCGACAAAAATGTAATGGTATTCTGCTCCGCAGATATAATTAACAATTCGTCATAATTTTTTGGGTCACACACATAACAATTATTCCATGGCGCTTGAAATCCATTTGCCACCGCCAAAAGCACAGATTTATAAAAATCCGAAACTTCCATTTCAATAAAATTATCTTGATGCATGCCTTTTTGGAAAAGATTAGGAAAAAAAAATCAATCAAAATCCAACCCAAAAGAATGATATTCTTTCCCCTAAAGTGGAAATCAAAATAGAAAAATCAACTGATTTTTAATGGCGAAAACTAATTTGTATTTGCCCCGATTCACGATGGAACAAAGATATGATACGTAATTTATCAGATCACTTTTTTGCAGCGAACACTGCCTTAAAAATTCCTAGTAGTTCGGAATAGAAATATTTCTACTCATAATTTCGCGCGCAAACTGTTCAAAACTTGGTTCTTTGTCAGAAAATAAGTCACCTAATTTTTCAATTACCTCTACATCAAATACTCGTTGTTTATCGAAATTTTCATCTTCCGAATGCATCAGAGCACTTTTACGGAAAAGGATTCGAACTTGTTCTTTTTCTTGATGCGGCACTACCACGATATCCTGCGTCGCGAAGTTTATTATTTCCCTGGAATGTATACGAGGAAGCGCTGTTTTCTCAAAGTCATTCACTATTAAGAATGCCATTTTTTTTGTTTCTAAGTGCAATTGGATAACATCAGTTTCGGTAATTGAACGGTGTAGTCGTTCCCCAATTTTATAAAATAGACGAAGATTTTTAGGCAATCTTTCACTCTGTTTACTATGACATCTAAACTTTGTTCCAATCAAATATCCCTGCCCTGCCCGCTCCGCATCAAGTGCCGCTGAAATCAAGCCATCGGTATCCGAAAGTGAAAACAAAAGGCGCTCTGCCTCTTCGTTTGCACTTTTTAACGAACCAAAATGCACTCTCACATCAATTTGGAATTTCTCAGGTAAGTCTCCATACCTTACTCGCCCATCAAACCTGTTGATTGCGAGGAAAATCAGGATCTCAGCAGCAAACGCTTCTCTAACATGTTTGAGATCAGAAATTGATATTTGAGAAAGTGCGAGCCGAGACAACCGATTATACGAAACCCTTGCCTTTGAAATTTCTTCCTGAAATTTAGGCTTCAGTTCAGTTAATATTGGAACACGTCCAAAGCTGAGTATTGTCTTAGCCATTTTGGAAACTAGGGCTTCAGCAAACCTATCGCCCACATCATCTTTGACAACAGTCTTGGTTTCGACAAGCAATCCAAGCTGTCGTTTAAACAAATACTCTTGTTCTAAACTTTTGTCCTTAAATACAATATAAATTCCAGGTCCAAGTTTAATCGGCGTCTCGTTAAGCTGTTCTTTAACCAAAGCCTCTATTTCTGGGGCTGAGTAGTATTTCTGGAAAGTATTGATCGAGGTCAAATACCCATCGTTAAATGGATATGCGAACTGTAGCGTATTTTGATGTTCTAACATTACAGAAAACACCAAAGCCTTTGATGCTATTTTGAAAGCTTTCTTAAGAACGGAATACCGCTCATCAACGTCCTCGATTACGTTAAGAACAAAAGATAGTGAAACAAACTCTGATTGCCCAGGAATTGCGTTGCTATTGGCAAAATACGGATCCCAGCCAGACACTTTCGCAAAGTTATTTTGTCCAAGAATTGCAACATCATCACCTCGCCCACATCCATAATCAAAAATTTCGGATTTGTTGGTGACGAGTGAGCTATCAACAAGTGCGCCCATGCAACTCGATAGCTTTTTCCGTTTAAGTGCCGTACGGTGCCTGAAGACTTCCAAGGCATTATTATCGCTATCATTCTCTTGATCTGAAACACGGATTTCATGTTCAAAAATTTCAATTCCGAGTTCTTCCAACCGCTTTAACCAGCGTTGTTTCGTGCCCAACTCAGAAACATTTATGAAGGCCCCAAGTTCCTCAAGCTCTTCGGTCAGAGCCACGTACTTTACTCTGTTTGGGTCACTAGGTGGAAGCAAAAGTTCTTTGCGGTGTAAAACTGGCGGGTTTGAAAGTGAATAAGCTCGATGCTTTATAGTCTTCAAAGACAGATCAATGTTGGTGCCATTCAACAATACGGGGAAAGCGTCGTCTGAAAAATTTGAGTATTCCAAAAGGGAAACTTTGTTTGGATCCTTCAGATCAAATTTTACGACATTCCAGAGGGTTGTTGCATCAATTAGGTCGAGGCATTTGAGAAGCTTTGCTTTTTCAACATCTGCAAGCATAGATACAGCGCTCTTGTGAAAATACTGCGCTTCGCCAACTACTTTGCCAAATCTTGCCACTGCTCCACCTCTTTTGGTACAGTCACTACTATGAACATTAATGATAAATGCAGTAAATACTTTAGCTACATCGATTTCATCGAATGCTCGGATACACAAAAAAAGGTTCAGGTTGATAACAGTCCAAAAGAACTGAGGACGTATGAAGCTATTTCATATCTCGCTACTACAATTATGGATCCTATCTTTGAACAGTTTGGCCAACCACAGATCACTTACGGTCTTTGTTCACACAATTTACAAAAGCATATCAAAAAATCTGTTGCACCGACGCTAGATCAGCACGCAGGAAGTGAAAAAAATTCCAAAGGAAATTTGATTTGCCCCCGTGAGGGTTTTGCCGTGGATTTCAAAATCAAAAATATCACAACAGACCATGTTGCACGATATATCCTTGAACATTTACAGTTTGATCGACTTTATTTTTACGGGACCGATAGGCCCCTTCACGTATCTGCAACCTCTGAAACGCCAAAGAAAGCTATTGTGGTCTTCAACACATCAAAAATGGGAAGAACCCCCAAAAAATTGACACACCAACAGTTCCGAGATTTTATCGCCGATACACAATTAGACTAATCGAATTATAATAGGGAGAATTGAATATGAGATCACAGCGGCAAGGTGGGACAGGGCCAACAGCTAGCGCTATGAAAGTTGACCGTGTTCGTGGAACTATTGGCTTTACAACTCATGATGAAGCAGATGGCGCTCGGGTCACAAACGCTCCAAGCTACTATGAACGGCATGAGAGATGGAAGCGGAACCTATCTGAAGAAGATTATAAGTCTCTGATTAAAAGTATACTTATTCAACACTATCAAGGAGCGCGTTTGTACAGAATTAATAATGAATTGGTTCGAAAACTCAAATGTCCATACACTTTACAAAATAGCGATTTTAATTGGCTTAAGAAATGGCATGGCTATGATTTCTATGCCAAACAAGTCCATTCACAGTATCTAGCAACTTTAGTAAACAGATAGCAGTGTAACCAAAATCAATGTTAGTTGCCTACCAAGGGGAATGTGAGAAGCCATATGGTTAATGAGAAATTATCGATCACATTCAGCGCCCAAAAGTCTCCTGTAATCGATGGTCTAACAGATGAAATTTGTGAAAACTACGAGACTGACTTAACTCTCGACAACCTTCAATTAATACAAACGCTTATCGCAAGCAGCGACATTGGTTTCCGTAAAACGTTGGAAAACGGAAATGAGGTTAAATGGAATTTTTCCACGTTAGATGCACAATTAAGAACACGGAGATTTGCAAGATTTGCAGCCAAATTGTTTCGAGATAGACAGCGAGACTATAAACTATACGAATATCAAAAAGATGGAATAGCTTGGCTTAGATCAAATCCAAAGTGTATTTTGGCAGACGACATGGGGTTAGGTAAAACTCTTCAAGTCATAAAAGCCTGCGAGTACGAAATTTTCGAAAACAAAAAACAGCTTGTCATTATATTTTGCCCAAATGCTTTATCATCGAATTGGCTTACTGAAATCAACAAGTGGTTCAGTTTAGCATTGGCGTCAAAATACACGTCAGGAGAGTTACCTCGCCTATTAAATCAGGTGAATTTTGTAATTGTTACGTATCCTCAGATGTCTAATTTTCTCTCTGAATTTGCGAATTTCAACTATGAAAATGAAACTATTGCTGTGTTCGATGAAGCTCACAAACTAAGAAATGATGGAGCACAGATTAGCAGACTTTCGAAGTATTTTGAAACCTCAATGAAATGGCTTCTTACGGGAACGCCACTTGAGAGAGATCAAAAAGACATCACAACCATACTCAACATTCTCGATCCAGGTACACAAGTAAGCAAGTTAAAACATGACGACTTTCTAATGAAATCCCGCTTTCAAAACTTAACCTTAAGAAGAACAAAAGATATTGCATTAAAAGAGCTTCCACCCGTTACAAAGTACGTTCATTATGTTGAAATGAGCGGCACTCAGCAGGAAAATTATAAAGCCCTGCTGCAAGAGTACAAAAATAAACCAAAAACTGAGCAAATTGGCATTTTAACAAAGTTGATGATGATCGCTTCAGATCAAAAAAATGGGCTGAGCCCAAAATTCTTGAAAGCTTTAAAAATATTAGATGAGAAAATTAAGTTAGGTGAAAAAAGTATCGTATTTTCTCGCTTCAATATCATTCTTGAAAAATTTGCAACTGCTTCCACTAACATGGGTGTGAGCAGTGTTATTGTGAATGGAAACTTAAGCAAAGAAGATCGTGATCTTCGCATCAAACGGTTCCAATCAGATCCGAGCTGTCATGCATTAATCATCAATTTGGCAATAGGTAGCGAGGGATTAACTTTAACCGAAGCTAATAACGTATTTTTTTTAAATGAAGCTTGGAATCCTTCAATGAACCGTCAAGCAGAGGATAGAGTTAACCGAATTGGACAACATAAGGATGTAGAAATTCACGTTTTCAGAACAAAGCAATCAATTGATATAAATTTGGAGGAGATCCTTCTAAGAAAGGGACAACTTGAAAACGAATACGTAGACCTATTGGTGAGCGATATTTTTCAATGATCATTTATCCTAATTTACGACTATCACACGACAATTCAAAAACACTATCTCGCAGAGATCTTATGATCGCTGAAAACGGGTATGCTAGCGTTATGTTTGCGGGAAATTTGCATTACATCAAATCAAATGGTGAGGTCGTACTCACTGACTATCCTCCCTCTCAAATAAATTTTGTTCCAGCAAGAGAGTTTTCAGGTAGCATCATATATTTTGATCCACCAGATATCACACATTTTGAAAAAATAGTTTTGCCAGATAATGAAGATCTGTACGAGTTATCAAGCATGGGAGTCGATGCGGCAGTAATATGCCTACGAATACGATCAAGATCTAGCGGCTCTGCTGATGAAATGTATCAACGTGCTTTGAAATTGCGGCCACGGTATGAAAAATACAACACACTGACGTTCAGCGAAGCCACGGAGTACTACACAAAACTGACCATTGTAGATCCGATAATCGCACATTTGAATATTAGCTACATCACACAACCGTTTGGAAGCGGACACTTTCATTCGCACATGGCAAAATCAAATTCTTTCACTGTCTCTGAATATTTCAAAAACAGCTATGACACACTTGGGATCCCCAGGACACTAAGTAAAAAAACAGCGCAAAAATACATTTTGAAAAATATTTTTTTCCAAAATAGTATCAAACATGAACACGCAGATTTATTGATGGAGAAAGACCGTCTAGTTTTCACCGATTCAGATAAAGATTGTGTAAAATTTACGAACCAATCGAGGGAACTATTACAGCTATGTTCCACGATGACAAATGATACTAAAAAACGTTTTTCTCGAATGGCTGAAGAGGCTGTATATCGGATTTGCTCCAATAGACACCTCATCAGGTTGCATGATGAAAAATCTCTTGAGCAACATGCTCAAAATTTATCTATTTTTTGTGCCTCACAATTTTGTAAAGACACTAATGATAAGCGCCGCATTAAAAGTTTTTTTAATGCAGGCGCACGAAAATTAGGTGATTTAGTGAATCTAGGGGATTAAGCGTCAAAGCACTCACTAAGGATCTCTTCACGCAAATTTAGCAATTGTGAGAATGTATCCTCTTCTCTCAAATTGCGGTCTTCCTCACTACCCAGAAGCATAAAAGACCAATCTTGTTTTAAAGTTTCAAGCTGGTCCTCATTCAGATCTTCTAGACCGCATAGCCACATTACAATCGCTCTCCCTTTTTCAATTGCACGCTGCCTATCTTCGTTCCGCATAATCCATTTTTTATCGGGGTTACGGATCGTCAGGAGATCTCTCCACAGATCCGACTGTAGGTTCCAATCAATCATAGCGAGAGGCTTCAATGCTGCTCTAAAATCTTTTTCATCGCTATTCATGCCAACATCAAAATGGTTGAGTAATCTGCGAGCAACAGGTGCTAAAATACCAGTCTGACCAATCGGTCTAAACAACAAATTGTCTTCAAATTCATCTGAATCCTCAACAAATTTTCTTTTCTTTGACGGGTCAGCTTCCAAAACTGGTAACGTCATCAGAAGCGCATCCCAAATTTTCTCTAAATATCCGTACAAATTTTCGACATCTTCATCTGCGGGTGTCTCTTGAATAAGGTCGTGACTAGCTTTGTACACTCCCACTTTACTCTGTAATTCTTTATCCCAGAGTAGAGATATGTTCATGTTATAAAGACCGACTAATGTAGCCCAGGCCGTAGAATTTGCTCTTACGTTTTCCCCAGTCGCCTCAGTATCAATTTTGGGATCTTCATCATGACCATTCCATTTAAAGAAATCAAAGTCTGAGAATAAGCGTCTCGTTACAATTGCAAAACGATCATCTTCATCCATGATAATATTAGTATTCTTTGCAGTTGATTTGGCATGACGGTTCAATGATGAAAATAGCCGACGATACGCTTTTAAGAATTCATCTCTAGCCACATCATCCGCAGGGACAACAAAAATTACATTGATTGTTTCATCATGAAATCCTGGTGGTGGTGCTAAAGACGCAGATCCATCAATTAGTTTTTTAATAGCATACAGCCTGTGCTGACCATCAAGGGCATATGTCTTCAGGGAGTCATCGAATGATAATATTCCAAATGTATCTTTGAATTTATCACGGAAGAATTCGAATTTTGGATCATCCTCGATAGAAACAGCCGAAAAACTTGGGTTGCCGTCAAGGGCAGCAACAACCAGTGAATTAAAAAATCGATGCTCGTTTTGAACTAGATAGTTAACTATTTGCGTCCCTGCCCGACTGGTGCCGATCTCACGCTGTATGGCCGTATCGAGCGTTTTGTCATCATTTACTTCATAAGCAAATTTGATCTCGCTGGCGACTTCACTCATTTTCATTTTAACGGAATAGTAAAGCCAACTACCCATTTCCATTTTCAATGCTGCATAAATTTGTGCCATAAGTTAGCCTTTCTAAAGCGTGTTAGCGTTAATAGTTTCACCTATTTTTACTGAATTAATCCGATTTAATGGACTTCCGTACACATCAATCAGCGCTTGTTCGATTTTTCGTAACTCTCCAGTGCTCTTATCCTGGAAGACACCATACCAGAACATACAATGGTTTAGCGATGACCCCAAGCGTCTCCACAAAGCATCGTCACTTCGCCCTGCTGTGTGTGCGTCAAAGCGTTTTCGAAGATCCGTAGACATGCCAATGTACGCAGGTGTATGAAAATCAGAAAAAGGTACACAGTTCTTAAAAATATTGGAGGCCACTGAAACAATGTATACTCCCCGTCTTTGAGGGACATACACTTTGCTCGAATTATCAAATGAGATTGAACTCCAATTAACTTCTCCGATGATTGAAGGCAAACATCCAGTTGTATTCTTACTTAAATCCCAACCAATTTGTAAGCTCATGTGAAAACATCCACAATTTGTTGACCAAATGCCGCAACCTGCTTTTCCGTCGTTAGCGAGTTCCTCGAAGTTAGTATTTCTACAGAGAGAACTGACCTCAATTGATCCAAAGACTTCGGCTTAAATGCAAGGATATCAGACAGATTAGAGCCATATAATAACGTCATCTTTTTTTCGATATCTAAACTCTGAGATTCAATAAACCTGTAGATTTCAATCTTGATTTTGTGCAGTTTTTGACGCTGAAGCTCCGATGATTGGATATCAATATCAATTGGAATTTCAATTTGATCAGCATCCTCTGAGATAGTAGTCGGGCGAACTTCTTTGTTGGGTTGGCCAACCTCTTTCCAAGTTTCAGCTACTTTTTCTGGGTTTTCAGAGAAGTTTGTCGATTTTTTTGAACCCCGTCGATCCGTCGACGTACCGCCAAACCCCTCCGAGATTATTGAAATTGCTTTTGTTCTGATCAGATCAATGTTGGCGTTTGATACACGCTTGTAATCGAAAATTTCATACAAACGAATAATGGCAGAACAAATCTGAAGAGTGAAACCAGAGTCAAGAATTTCAGTTTGCATATGCGCATTCAAATTACGACCTAGCTTTAGAATACTACAAATGTTTTCGAATTCTCTGCATAAACGTAACATTTGTTTGCAATGCGAGCTATCTTTTGCGGACATTGAATGCTTGTTTTCGACGTAATAGGTATTCAACATTTGCGGAAGATTAAAAGATCTACTTTGACCATTATAACCGCAAAATATCGAAGGAAATCTGATATAAACTAATCCTGTTGTATCGGATAAATCATTAACATCTTTGTAAGAGACACTTTCTACCGCTTGCTGCGGTTCTAACAGCAACCCTAATTTAGCGCAGTACTTAAAGATCTCAGAGAAAGCTTCAGACAACGAAATAGATATGTTTTGATGAAATTTACCTGTGAAGAAAGTGCGCCACTCTTCTTCAGAAAAAGCTATAGCAAGAGAAGTGTCGGACACTGGACTTTGATCTCCGAAAATTTAATAGTATTGTTATGAGATGCTCTCATAACAGCAGCTACTAATACAATGGTCAAGTTTGATGGACGAAATTGAAGATAAAATTGAAAAAGTTGCAGTGGAACTTGTTTCCAAAATACGCCGACTGCACTTCCAAGAAGGAACTTCCAGCACAGCTCGTACAAGACAAATTAAAGAAATAATTGAATTTAATTCAAGAAAAATAGATTTAGATGCTTCTTGAAAAGATCACACTACGCAATTGGCGTTGTTTTTACGGTGAACAACAAATTGAATTCGCCTCCGCAACAGACAGAAACGTGACACTGATACATGCAGAAAATGGTGTAGGCAAAACATCACTATTGAACGCATTGCTTTGGTGCTTTTATCAAAAACATACACCGAGATTTGAAAAGCCTGACGATATTCTTAATCAACAGGCAGCACGAGAGGGTGAAATTTTCGCCTTTGTCGCCATTGAGTTTAGCCACGAAGATAACCGTTACGAAGCAAGACGCTCGTTTAGAAAGGGAGCAGGTGCACCCCATTTAGTGGTTACCAAAATTGCTGAAGACGGCACTCAAGAACAAGTACGAAACGATCCAAAACTTTTCATCAATTCAGTTTTGCCGTCCGACATGGCAAGTCATTTTCTGTTCGATGGAGAACACGCAGAAGCTCTAACCGGCAGAGCTAATTCGGCAACCGTAGCAAGGGCGATTAAAGATATTTTAGGCTGTGCCTTCGTAGTACAATCAATCGATGCTCTTGAACCTGTGGAAGCTAGCTATCGAAGAAATATCACCTCACAGAATACTCTTAAGCAGATTGCCGACATTGAAAAAGCTCTAAAACAAAAACAACGTGCTGCGTCAAAATTATTGAGCGACCTCAACGATCTAGACAATAGTACAACTACGATGGAGGCAGAGAGAGAAAGTATTGAGCGCTCTTTGTCACAATTTTCTGATATAAGGCAGGCACAACAGACTAAAAACAACCTTATCAGTACAATTGAAAGAGAGAAAAAGTATATCAAACTAAGTGAAGCTAAAAAGCAAAGTTGGGTAAGCGAAAATGCCATACATGTAAACTCAAAAAAATTGATACAGGGAATTGAACAGGTACTCGCCAATGTTCAAACAGAAGACAAAACAAAAACTAAGTTCAACAAGGAAGTCATACAACAAATCCTGTCTATCGATGAATGCGTCTGTGGAAAGTGCATTTCTAGTGATGCGGACCTCAAAAATTTCTTGATGAGTCAATTAGATACCGCTGAAAGCCTTGAGTTAAAAAGCCGCATCAGTAAATTAACAGCGTTATTTAGAAAACTACAACGAACTGATACTTCCGCACGAAACAACGATTTCAATGATGCGAAACAGGCCAATCAAGATCACCTCGAAACATTAACCAAATCTGAGATTGCTTTGACGGAAGTTGCGCGCGCAATTGAGAATACAGACTTAGAAAATATTTCTAAACTTCAAAGCAAAAGCAGTGAGCTTTATCGCAGTATACTTGAGAAAAAGCAAAATCGAGGTGAGTTATCCTTAAAGCTTAAAGCAGTGGAAGCACAAATTCCAAAGCTCCAAGCTCAATTGGATAATATGTCAGTTTCATCTTCGAACGATCTCTTTAACAAGAAAAATTTAAAATTAGCACAGCAGATCAGGAAGTCTCTTACTGATAGGTTAGAGACGGAAATTAAATTAGCACGCAACCAGATCAATAAATACGTTAGCCAAATTATTGAAAAAACCGCTCGAAAGGATTTCGATGTTGTTGTCGATAAAAATTTTACAGTCTTACTAAAAGATAAATTTGGTTCAGACATGGCTAAAAGTGAAGGAGAAAACCAATTGCTCGGTTTAGCGTTCACAGGAGCGCTAGCTAAGTTTGCTAAACTGCGCAAGAACGCATCGGGGAAAATACTACTTCCTGGAACCGAAGCTCCATTAGTCCTTGATGCGCCATTTGGAAAATTGGACAGTGTCTATAAACACGCTACCGCTGAGTTCTTGCCAGAAATGGCATCTCAAGTAATCGTGATGGTAAATAAGGAACAAGGTTCACAAAAGGTTTTGGAATTGCTGGAAGACCGAATTGGTTTTCAATACGCTTTAGTCAGGCATAACACCTCGCCGCAAAATCAGAAAGCAAATGAAACCTTGAAGGTTGGAGGCCGTGAGCTGAAAATTACGCACTATGAAAGCACTTTCGACGGTACAGCAATTGAGTTAGTTTAGTATGGCACGAGCAGTTTCAATTAATCGGTCCAAAGAATTTGAACAAACTGTGCAAATTCTATCTGGCGAAAAAGCTTACACCTTCCCCGAAAATGGGAAGAAAATGTTCCCCACAATTCGGGAGCTTTTAACATTTGCCGCAACGGTAGGCTTTAACAATAGTTGCAGACTTCCTTTCAACAAAAGCTTTGGAACAGAAGATATCCAAGGCGCTGTGTACGAAGATACAGAAGCACTTGAATATATCTGGCTGATCGCTGTTTCTGAAACAGGTGGAGTTGATATTCTTCAAGATGGAAAAGAACGACAATGTGCTCAGATCTACGAAGAATACGCAAATGGCGGGCTGAAAATCATATCCGAAACACTTGAAGACATGCCAAACGAGGACTGGCCACAAATCATTTTTGACTTTTGCAAAAAGTCAGATGTGTAAAATCTAGAACAGCTTACTTATGACACGCTAAACAAACTTTTTGCTGTCCGTAAAGCTCATCAAAATCAACAAAGCCTTCATCGGGCCGCAAAGGATTAATTTTCTTTTTCTTTTTAGCTGCTTCTAATTTTTTGGCATGGTCTGCCTTAATTTGAGAAACACGTTCAGGCTGCTGAAGTTCTTCTAGGCTCTCGGAGCTACTCCAAGTGAACGGTGAGCCATCGCCTAAGGCAGTTTTTTCCATGCCCTTTGCTTCTTCAAATTTTTCAGGATAACGTTCCAACAGACCAACCCATTCGATTTTTCGTTGGAAAAAACAAAAAGTGCATCCGCTTCGTGAGCGCCAATCATAGTACTTTGGAAGCCCTAACCCTGAGTTTGCTAAGATTTCAATAACACCCTGCTTATCGATGTGGGCATCCCGAAAGGGAAGTATTGTCTCAATGTCTTTCTTGGACACAAGACCTTCACGAAAGCTCTCATCCGCTCGAATGGCAACATAAGATTTCACATGATATCCATTTTCAATGAATTCTTTTTGAACCCAATTTTCAAAGGGATGGAGTTTAAGCTTTACTGTGCACCAGCGTGCCTGAGCAGAAGGTAAAAAGTTATTGTGCTGCTTCATGTAGTGTTTGAAATCTCTGTCAGGATCCAAACGCAGAACGGTTTTTCCTAAATATCCTTCGAGCATCAAGAGATATTCGTGCACCTCATCTAACTCAGCACCCGTATCAGTAAAAAAGTAATCAATGTCTAAATCAGGAAAATTATCTCGCATATAGATTGCGAGGGCAGAGCTGTCTTTTCCGCCAGAAAGACCAAGAACGTGTTTTACTTTTTCTTCAACCATCGGTTTCACCCTCTTCTACAAGTTTCATGAACATAGCGATGAGTTGTTCTTTGTTTTGTAAGCGTGCTCCAAATTTGCTCTGAAGCAGATCTTTTGCCAAGATTTTCCCCTCAGAAAATGCCTCTTCTGAAACAGCAAATTCTGTTACTTTTCCTTCATCTAACTGATTATCAAAACTGACTATAGACATCGCTTTTCGATAATTTTGTCTGCCTTTAATGTGAGACATTGTCTCTAGACTGATAAACTCTCGAGCTTTTGTGGTAGCTTCAACCATGATGCGATCAACATCGTTATCGATCCAAGCGGTTGAGGGCTTCAGAACAAGTAATGTTGCTACCTTATCAATATTTTCTGGAGTTTCAGAAAGCGCCTTAAGATTGATGATGAAGGAATCCATCGCTGCGTCACCAGCAAGTTTCTGAACCGTTTCAGCACGCTGGTACAGTGTTTCCACAGTTGCTTTGTTTACTGGAAATACACCCAATTCATTCATCAAATGCGCATGTAAACTTTCTAGGAATTTTGTTTGTAACGTCCTGAGTTCACCCAAGCCTTGATAAATTTTTTCGCATAGGTCTTTTCGTTCCTCTGCATCATTAATCTTAATTGATCCGAAAAGATTTGGAAGATCCACCAAAGTGAATTGTGCGGGATCGCTCGCTCTTGAAAATACCCCTCTGATTTTTTTCGCATTGTCAGAAACCTTTGAAGAGCGCTTTGCCCAATTTGGGATAGCGTCATAAATTGCAATCAATTTACGAGCCACATCAAGTGCTTCAATACTTTCAATATCTGCGTCTTCAAATCGAGCTGGAATTGCTGCGAGGTCTGTAAGAATATCTTTGGTTCTGCGATCCATATCAAGAAAGCGAAGACCGCAATATTTTGGTGTTTTCATAAAGTTATCAATATCGACTTCCTTAAGCTGAGTACTGAAAACTTCATCACGGTAATAGGCGATATTTGACGAATATGACCGAATAAAAATATACATGAATAGCGGATACAAACCTGCCTTTACACCGTAAGGCGGCTTGCTCCAGATTTGTTCATAGATCTCAGTGAAAGGAACGATCCTGTCTCGGTCCGACTGAAGAAACTCTAAGGTCACACTGAATAACTTATCTAGTTTTTTCCCAAATTCAGATTTTGAAGCAGCAGGCGCGATGAATTTCCAAGACTTATATCGCTTCGCATAAAGCCCGTGCTGAACAAACACAGTATCAAAAATTGCTCTCTCAGCTGGAAATTTTTTATATCCGAGGTTTTCTTTTCCTTCATTTTCTAGGAAATCGTACAAAAGTTGCCGTAACGCACGATTAGCAGTGCCAGAGACTTTATTACGATTGATCAGTTCATTCGATATTTCGATACAAGCAGAGAATGTCACGTCAGCACAATCTGCAACAATCTTACTCAGCTGTGACTTTGGCGCTGACTTACCCGTTTTGACATTAACCCATTTTGTTGTCTCTAGGCTTTCAGAAAAGATAGCCTCTAATTCAATCCGACGTGCATCTAAGCGCTCATTTACTTGACGTCGAGCAATTCGATCTCGTGCAAGTTCTGATCGAGTTTCTCTGATTTTCTTTAAAGCATTAAATTCTTTGAGCGTATCATAGGCGACATCACTCACACTGACACGCCCAGCAAAAATCTGCGCTACATGATCTGCATAGCCATCTTGAGCGATACCATCACCAAAATCATCTAGCGACAAAAGTAATTTACAAAAACTACTATTATCGGGCGTGAACTTGTCTACTTCCGCTTTAAAAGAGTCCGAATTGCACAATACTAAAGTAGCCCAACGCAAAGCACCTGATTGCAAATAATGACGTTTCCCAATAACTGCTGACGGCAAGAACTGCTGAGAAAGTGCTGCGAGATCGATCTCATCGGCATTGTCGAGCTGCTGCTCTAATGCTTGCTCAAGATCAAAGTCACTACCTTCATGAAGCACGTAGGTGCCATTATAGCTACGATAAGATAAAATTGATTTAGCAACGAGGGTTTGCAGTAGATCAAAAGTTTCTTGCTCTGTTAGTTCAAGTGCTAACGACACTGATTTAACATTTGGCAACAGACCTGTATGCTGCCGGGTCATTTGAAGCAGCTGAACAATTTTTATAATATCATCGAATTCAGCAGATATTTTGTTGTCTTTTGTTCGAAGGCTCTCAAGCTGTCCTAGCAAGTCAGACACAATCGCAAAAGGATGCGCATCCTGGCTCGACGAAATCAGATTACCCCAATTTAACTTCAAATAGTCCCACAAATTATTGAGCTTATATGTCGGAGTAGTGTTTTCTTTGTAAATAGTTAGACTTAAGTAGCTAGCGAAACCTAATGGTTCTCCCGAACTTAAAAAACTAAACAAACTGCGTTGGTTTTGACCATAACTTCTGCGGCTAATCGGACCTAAACATAGGGCAACGATTGGGTTTAAAGGCCAACATGCATTCAACATATTTACAAAGTCGTCCGATGGACATCGATTCAACTCTGTGAGGTATCTAACAACCTCAGTATTTACATTGCAAAAGGTATCAGGAGCGAGTTTAGAATTAATCGCTTTCGACAGTAACTCAATTTGCTCTGAACCAGTGAGGTTCAAACTTATGTCAACAAATCGGCCTTGGACCTTTGCCCACTCAGATTTAACTTTTTTAATGGCATTAGACGCATATTCTTGAAACGTTTGGTGCAGAATACCGACGAAAACCAGCTTACCGTTACTGCGTGTAGCGGCTTCAGCCAAGAGCTGGTAGATGTACACATCTTCCTGATTACTGATCGAAAATTCGAGCAGCTTACCCATTTCATCAACAAATAATAGCAAACCCGCATGTTCATCCAAACTTGCGGCATATTTTGAAATCGCAGAAACTAATGCTTTTGGAGACGCGATCTTCTTTTTTGAAATCATACCGTGTTCGTAGGCTGCAGCTCGGAGAGTTTCAAAAAACGAGACACGATCTCCGATAATTGTAAGCGCTTCCCATGATTTTTTGTGTGCTCCAAAGGCAGTCCAAATACGATCAGCAGTTTCACTATTGTAGTTTTTTGCTGCCTTTTTTCGCTTTGCCTGTGGGCCTTCCAGAATGCTTAACAAGCTCAAAGCTAACGTCGACTTACCGCTTCCATAAGGGCCAGTCCAGGTGTACGCGCCTTGTCTGCTATCGCCCTCTTGATGGCCAGCAAGGGTATTTAAAAACGAGTCAATCGTATCAGAATACACAAATTCATCTGAATTCATCGTATCTACATCAATGCGTGTAGACCTGCAAAACTCTACGTTTACAGGGAGAACGTTATTCAAGAAAATAGGGGCTTCACTATTCATCGCTCATCCACATCTCTTTCAATGCGTCCGCATTATAGGTTTCTTGATTTTTAAAGATTTGAACGACGCCCGCTGTTTCCGAGATCGAAAGCATACCACCACTTAAAGCAGGCAACCGCCCAACACGCTCTAAAAGCTCGAATTCACTCAAAGCGAAGATCCGCCCAGGCGCTCGTTCTTCGTATATCAACCTGTCGGCTCTGATAGAGGTCGATTGCATACCAGATTCAAGAGCGTCCGCTTCCCAAAAATCAATAATTGCATGCATAAATAATTCATCTGACAGATTTTTTTTAGCGCTCGTGTTGACCGAGTAACTCCCGTCGGTATTCACACTCAACAACTTAAGCTCGTGCAGGGGTGATGAAATATCGTCTTCACCAATCCCCTTCGCACTCCCAGCTCGACAATAAAGCGCCAAGGCAACGTTTACGTCAGTTCGAAGAGATTTCTTTGCGGGAATTGACTTGTCCTGTTCTACGCAAAATTCCTGCAACTTTAGCTCTAGATACTCTTTGCTGAATGACTGAACATTCATAAGAGAAAAAATCCAATAAATCGTGGTATTGCTAGGTGTCTTTGCTAATTCGTAATGAACTTTCCAAAGTGAGTTCGCATTTTCTAAATACGGGTCCAAGCCAACCATGAGCTTCTTCGCGAACCGAGAGGGCACATAACCATTTTCGACTTTAACCAAAAAATTACTTGCTGTAGCCCAATGTTTAATGGCGTTCACCATATTTTTTCCAACACCAAACTTAACAACAGAATCTTCAGCCGTGAACGGATTAACGTCTGACCGCTCCATCACCTCTTTATAGGCCTTCTCTAGCCATCCGTGACGTAAAGGAAAACTATCATGCCCTGAAAAGCTGATCGAATATTGCTTTGAAATATGCGAATTCGTATGCATTAAAACACCCTTTCTTCTCCATTTTAGGCCACTGTATAGCGGTAGTCAAACGATCACTGGTGACACTCACCAGCAAAAAAGATTTTTCTTTTGCACAACATTTGGTATGAGTAAATTATGAAAACAATTTATCTAGATCATCAAGCGACAACACCTACTACAGCGTCGGTTTTACAGGCGATGGAGCCTTATTGGAACGAAAAGTTCGGCAATCCGCATTCAAGTGAACATATCATTGGAATGATTGCAGATCGAAAAATTGAAGACGCTAAAGAACAGATTTCGACTCACCTTTGCTGTGAATCTGACGAAATTTTCTTCACATCAGGAGCAACCGAGTCAAATAATACTGCAATCTATTCCCTATGTGCGCTAAGCAGATCTCGCACTGAAAAGCAGGTTATAATTACCTCGATTGAACATAAATGCATTATTGAAGCGGCGACGCATTGGACATCGGTGTTTGGCTTAACTTTGAAAGTCTTAGATGTTGACAGAGAAGGCTTTATTGACAATTCACAACTCAAAGAGTTCTTGAAAACGCCAACATTATTTTGTTCGATCATGGCTGCTAATAATGAAATTGGCACCATTCAGAAGCTCGATGAAATTTCAGAAATCATCTGGGCCGCAGGAAGTCTTTTGCACTCCGATGCAGCACAAGCTCTAACGACAGATTTAGACTATGATGTCTGTGAATATGTGGATGTAGCCTCGTTCTCAGGTCATAAAATTGGCGGCCCGCAAGGAATTGGGTGTATCTACATATCTGCAAGCATTCAGCAAGATTTTACCCCACTCTTTTGGGGGGGCGGTCAGCAGAGTGGTATCAGATCAGGTACTCTTCCCCTCCCCTTGTGTGTTGGTTTAGGGCAGGCGTTTGCAGACCTTACCTGTTATGATTTTTCTCAAATTCGGCAAACACGGAACATGCTCTTCAAATCCTTAGCAGCAAGCATTGACGGCATCAGACTTAACGGGCCACGCCTTGGGGATCGGCATGCCTGCAACTTAAATATTTATTTCCCAAATATCGAAAGCGCAGATTTAATAGCGAGTATACAGCCGCACATTGCAGTATCGTCAGGATCCGCCTGCGGTTCTGGAAGCATCGAGCCGAGTTACGTATTACGTGCTCTCCCTTTATATATCGATGTTAGCCGAAACAGCATCAGAATGAGCGTGGGTGGAGGTACAAGCGAGCAAGATGTTATCAACGCCGTAAACGTGATAACAAGAAATTATAATTCTTGACGTTTACGAGTTATAGCATTCACTCAACGAAAACAGGTCAATCAATAAATTCTTTGTAGTTTTTTTTCGAGTTATCCAACATTTCAACACGTTGCTCACCTAAATCGTTTTTAATCTTGTCTAAAGCAACTCTGATTGCGTCTTTAACATCTGGATCTAGAGAACCGAAATCACCAGATAACATTTCTGCAAAATTGATCCGCATGAAAGCCTCATCAAGCGACTGAGTTACCCCCTCACCCGATAGATAACATTGCCCCAAATTGAAATTTGCTAAAATTGTTGCGTTATTTATTTCCGCATTATCTTTTATGGATTTTTTATAATACTCGACTGCCGCTTGTGAATTGCGAGAGACACCGTGTCCAAAATCATACCGTCGTGCAATTTCAAAACTTGCAACTGCATCTCCAAAATCAGAAGCCTTCTGAAAAGCTGTGAATGCTTCAGCAGAGCCTGGATGCTCCTGATCTAAGCAAATAGCATACTGTAAACACGCTTCCCGATCATTTGATGAAGCGGCAGATTCAGCAAGCACAAGCAATTCCTGATTGGTTAACGTCTTAATCAGCTGCAATCGATGCATCATGATCAAGTTCAGCTTTGCCGACTTATTGCCTACTTTACTAGCTGCGAAAAAGTATCCCTCAGCAGCTGCTATGCTACGATCAAAATCTTTGATGTCGGCTTGAATAAATTTCGACTGTCCATCAGACATCTGATCAACAATGTTCGATATAGGATGTATATTTTGCCACAAACCCTCTCGTTCGTCAGGAGAAGGAGCCAAATGGCCTGTCTTTAATTTCAGTATCGTATATTTCGCTGAAGCAATTTCTCTTTCACCCAGCACGTTCATGGCTTCTTCAATTGAATAAGGGGCCTCGGCTAGGACTTCTAGCACACTAAATGCGCCGTAATATTCGTCTGTGAACTTATTTTCGATTGCAGAAAGAGCGAGATTTTTTACGGTCTCAATTTTTTCATCGGTGTACTTTTCATCCTTTATAAGGCGGGCAATGTTGGTAAACGCATTTCCATAACCGCTTTGGGCAGCGCTCTCATAATAATCAAATGCTGTACCAGAATCTGAATACTGCTCAGTATATATCCCAAGTGCATTAGTAGCTTTCGCATCCCCTTTTGTATGCGCTTCTTCGAGAAATTTTCTAGCACCTTCTTTATCTAAATTATCGTTTTCACCTTTAAGAAACGAAATGCCTAATTCAATCATGGACTTAACCGAACCTGCATTAGCCGCTTTTAGCAACCACTGATCTGAAACGGCTTTATCCGCATTAGGATAAATTATTTCATCATCGTAAGTTTCTTGGAAAAGAACTCCTAAAGCGTGCATTGCATCAGCGTTACCTTGTGTTGCTGATGCTTCAAACAAATCGAACCCCTTCCTTTGATCAACATCGAGTGGACATTCGATAAATCCATAGTAGCCACATCCCATCTGAAATTGCGAACGAGCGTCTCCTTGCTCGGACAATAAGTGCCAAATTTCATAGGCATTATCTAAGTCGCCAAGTTCTTCAGCTTCTACTCCCATCTCAAAAGTTATTGCGGCATCAGTGGCTTCTTTACTCCAAAACCTTTTAAATAAACCCTTCATGTATTACTCCTAAGACCTGCGTCTGGCTATCGAATATCAATATGATACACTAAACACCACAAGAGTTAAAAAATTGAGAAGTTTTTATGGATAACACATGTTTCAGGTATGAAAACCATATGAATGAAGCTCATCAGCGGCCCAGCTTTTGAAGGCTGCTGATGCTTCTTTTTCACTCAAATTGTGATTAAGCGAAAACTTCACGCATTTATTTCCTATTTCATTCTTCTGACGTTTAGCGCTCAAATTTGACTTTGATTGCAGCAGTATTTCATTTGAAATTTCATTAGCAAAATGATCGAGGGCTTTAAATAGGCAAAGTGTTGTTTGATAGGCACAAACTTCGTCAAGAAATGATCCAAATTTTCCACCAAAAGGGAAAAACACTAAAACTTAATGATTCTGCAATATTATCGCAATCAAATTCAAACCGAATGACCCCTTCGCTAAACCAAGTCGCAAATTTCGAAATAGGGTCTTGATTATAAAGAGGGTCAAAAGATCTAACCCACGCGTGAACACCATCAGTGTTCTCATGGAACGTACCGTTCCAAAACATTTCCCACACAAATTCAAGGAACGCTAACCTATTGTCATTTCGCACATGCTCAAAACATTCGAATAAAAAATGCATACCAACAAACCATCGATCACGAATTTGTTCGGCATAATTTTAAAGATCTTCAACAGAGTTGAGGCGTAATAAATCATAAATTAAAATTACGCGGTCAGGCTTTACTTTAAAATCCAAGACCCGATGGTCGTCAGTGGTGAAATGAAATAAAAAGTCTTTGATTTTTTTATCCATCAACGATCTCGAATGAGTGTTTCTGAAAACACAACCCACGAAGATATTAACGAAGTCGTGCGTTTGATCACTCAAGTTGTTAAAGCTAGCACGTCGTAATAAACTATTAACGTGAACTATTGCGATAATTCATTGAATCTCCAAAGACTTGCTAATTTCAAAAACTCCTTCTCGCTTATACCTGCAAGAAGGTGATGATAATCTTTTTTAAAAATTTCGAAGTTCTTCTCACCAACAAGCAATCCTGAAGCACGCCAAATACCTGAATCAGCGTCATATTCTGCATAAAATTCCAGTATGCAGTCGTCTGAACTATCTAAAGTCACATAAACTGTTCCAGTAGATCCAATAGTTTTTGAACGTTTCAGAAACTCTGCGAAACTTTCGCCTGCATTTTTGCCTTGAACCTTACAAATATCTTCAACACGATTACGCCACTCTCCGTCATCCCAATCATCGTCAATGCACTCGTCTAAATAATCGTTGCACGCTCTAAGAAAAACACAGAGAGCTTCAAAAAACTCTTCGGTCTCTTCGCACTCTGGCCAATCACCCTGATAACGGTCAGACCAGCACTGATTTTGATCGACCCAAAATTTTTTTGCCACGCTAACAAGCCTTTCCGTGTTGCTTAGACCTACTCAACAAAAACTGCTCTTCCTCTTAATACAACAAAAGCGGATGGCACAGTAATTCTTCTAGTGATGCCATTGAAAGCTCAATACCGTAAACTTTTGTTCCAGCAAGGGTTTACATGTGAATTTTAGCATGCTGCTCAACCTGAGAACCAAACATTTCCGTTTGGTTATACATGCCAAACGGAGTACCAGAGAGGTATCAAAACTACAAAAGGCCCAGCGAATTTCAGCTAAGCCTATGAAAAAAATGCCTCCCCCAGAGAGATTCGAACTCCCGACCTACTGATTACAAATTACATGGCCTCTGCTTTTTAGGTTGGATGTGTGGGGCTTCATTCCGCCACTTATATCATTTAATATATTGAAAATAAATAATTATCCTCAACATAGATAATTTCTACCTACGTTAGTACTTTTAGTAGAATTTTGTTAAGATAAAAATTATTCCAACAATAGAATGCTAATGTTTTGTCTTGGACTTCCATTCTTACTTAGTTATTCAGTGTTGCATGAATTAAAGCCACTGATTATGTTTTTATCATGACCGAAGTTCGTAAACATATAGTTCGAACCTTGCCTCTTGAGGGGCGGCTGTTTGGTGCAATTAGATGTAAAAAATGTGGCAACAAAAAAAATATATTTGATCCGATAACAGAGAAAATATTATCTGAGTTGAAAGAAAAAAGTGTTTGCTCAGCCTGCAGGGCTAAATCATTCTCTATTGATATATTTCAATTAGAAACATCTAATTCAGAACAATTGAAATTCTCTACAGATAAAAAATGTACGGAATGTGGTGCGGTTATAGAAGAACGTACTTTGTTAGCGGTACCGCATACGCAGTGCTGTAGTCTGCACCTTACTAGCAACCCCGGTATCAAGAACAAAATATTGGAACCGTTAGGCTCTAGGGAGGACTTTAAAAAGGACAGTTCGTCAAATTGGTCGAGGTCGCGTCATAATAAACTATAATTAGAGGGTTAATCCTAATTATAAACGCTGTACACCTCAGCACGAGTATAACCCAGATTAGTTGCAACAATAATGCGGTCACTCGAGCTGTTACCGTCGCATTCATAATGATCGACGATCACTTTACCCCAAACTTCTGCTTGAATAGGCAAAGGGCTAAATCAGACTAATAAAGTAACCAACGTGGCTAATCTAAAATGCATGCCATCACTCCGTTAAAACTCCAGCCTCAAGCAATTCGTCACGAGCAGGCTCCCAAATATCATAGCTACTGGTTGAATAAATTTTCAAAATAAAGTCCATATCCACACCACGACTGCGCATAAATTTAATACTTTCTAACATGTTTTGCATCGCTACATCGTAAATCATTGTTACATAATCAAACTCATCCCCCCACTTCTCTTCGACGCGGTTTGCCTCATAGAGACGCTTCTCTCTTTCTTTAACTATCCAAGGACGATGAAAGCCAAGTTTTGCGCCTTTAGCCAGTTTGCGAGATTTGCCACCAAGAAATATTCTCGCACACGCACTCGCACAGGTCCCAATTGCTATCGTGTCAATGCCGTGTTGTACTAGGTAAGCGGAGATTTCCTTGGCTGCGGGGCCATAACCACCGGGGCCTGTTACCCGTAAAGTACTTATTTCCGGATGATCGAACAAATAGCTCATGACCTCTGTACTATCGTATCCATCTAACTCGCCATCAAATTCATAGCCCGGCGCAGCAACAGTTACATCAAAGGTTAGTGTATCACCGGCAATCGTATAGCGGCTTTGCGCATGCAAGCCTGTGGCGGATATGAATAGAAAACTTAGCACCAACAGTGATCGCATTAACATTCATCCCATAGGTGCTTTTCGAATAAAAGCTGCTTATCCTTATCGCATGCGATCAGCTTATCGCCGGATGGAATTATTATATTATTATACAATCCAGTTTTAAAGCGAACCCCTTTATCCATTGCTTTTTAATTGTGACTTAAGTTTAATTCATATCAATCTGAGACAATCATAGAAAGGACCAGTCATGAATTTTGGTTCAGCAATTAAGTCCGGCTTCAACGGTTATTTTGATTTCAGCGGTCGCTCTAGTCGCTCCGAATTATGGTGGTGGTGGTTGTTTACCATGATCATAAACCTAGGCGTATCTTTATTTGATGGATTAGAAAGTATCTTATATGGATGGATCTTATTAATAGTTGGTCTTGGATTATTTTTGCCAACTCTGGCTGTTCAAGTAAGGCGACTTCATGACCTAGATCGTTCAGGTTGGTGGATACTAATTTCACTTATTCCATTGGTTGGTGCCATAATTTTGTTGGTTTGGGCTTGCTCAAAGGGGACAGAAGGTGAAAACCGGTTCGGGTCTGATCCATTGGGCTAATTTTAATTGGCACCTTTTCTGGTTGTAGTTCATCTAACATAAGTAGGTCTTCGTACCTGCAAGCGGCTCTCTGGCGCTCATTGCGACCCTCGGTGTGAGGAAAAAACATAGGGCGCCGCTTACTCCAAATGACCACGCAGATATCCCACCCCCTATGCACCCCCCTAAATAGGCGTAGCCGTAAAGAA
>Ga0209199_1001491_pt1 | contig 27842 bp, 28 predicted proteins | sample COGITO_mtgs_1105_7_FD_184805 | JGI IMG/M metagenome (GOLD analysis project Ga0209199, IMG submission 184805) | Pelagic marine microbial communities from North Sea - COGITO_mtgs_110523 (SPAdes) (version 2) | ecosystem: Environmental > Aquatic > Marine > Epipelagic ...
TCTTTTTTTTTTTCAATAACTTTTTCAGGTGTTTCTTTGGGAATTTCACCTACTTTTTTTAATAAAATGTCATTTATTTGCATATATATTGATTCTTTCTCATTTTTTAAAGATATTAAATTTTGAACCATGATATTTAATTCATTTGATGCTTTTTCTATATCTCCCCCCATATTTTTGATAGTTTCATTTAATATAATTATTTGTTTATTATTTTCTTCGATTGTATTTTTATCTTCCATATTTAATTTTAAAATAGGAAATCTATTCATATTATTATGATTATTATTTCTCCTAGAATAAATTATATTATTATACATTTATATTAATAATGATTATTTTTATAATATTTTAACATAATAATATTTACCATTTAAACGTCTAATTCCCCACATTCCACCCCACCACCTTCACTGGGGCCGTGATGTTAACATCCCCAAACCGCCACCCACGCCGCGCCACCCCTACAGTGTTTATCTTTAACTGTCTTCAATTGAGGATTTCCCTGTCAGGAACTCTAAACAAATCACTTAGTAAACTATAATGAGTGAAAATGTAATATATTAGGGCGATTGATAAAATAGCAATAATAATGTGTTCGTAAGTAATTTTCATATAATATTATTTTTTTTAATTTTATTTTAATTATATAATATATTTATAATAATATTATTTTTTTTTATTTATTGGTGGACACCATTTATTAACTATTATATCTTCTTTTTTAAAGTCTTCTATCTCATCATAAGCAGATGGTATTATCATATTAAATAGGTGACTTTTTATCCGTTCAAATAACCAATCTTTATTATTACATTCATTTTCTTCAGTACCGTTTAAAAGAAGTCTATGCTCGCTAGAGGGGTGTGGTTTCGCCCCGTTTATATAAACCATACATCGTTGCCAATTTCCATCCCTATCCTCCTCGCAATCTGCTCCTCGTCTCCGCCATTCGCAATCTTTATTTAGTTTATCACATTGTTTTTTATTACGAGTATTATCGGAGTATGGTTCAATAAATCTACAATAATCGTCAGATTTTTTCCGGAATTGATCGTTCATTTTAATATAATCTTCATTTTCCGTATTTCCATAACATCCATATAGTAAGAATCGCAAATGTGGAGAATTATTCTGAACGTGTTTATCGTGTGATATTTTATCTATTTTGACTTTATGTTTTGGTTTTAAAACTACATTCAACACATAACCAATTACAAAAGAAACAATTACCATCAATATCTTTTCAATATTAAAATTCATATTATATACTATATATAATATATTAATTTTTTTAATTATAATCATTATTTTTTTGGTGGATAACCTTCACCTCACCCCACTGGGGCCGTGGTGTTAACATCCCCAAAGCGCGACAAACAACGCGCCACCACTGCAGTGTTTATCTTTAACTATCTTCAATTGAGGATTATTCGTATCATCTACTCTAAACAAATCACTTAGTAAACTATAATGAGTGACAATGTAGTAAATAACGGCAATTGATAAAATAGCAATAATAATGTGTTCGTAAGTAATTTTCATATATACTATATATAATATTTTAATTATATTTTAATTATATAATATATTTATAATAATATAATGATATATTGTTTGATTTCTGGATCATATAATTATAAACATTTACTCCAAGATAATAAAAAGAAAAAAGATAAGAAAAAGAGTAAAAAAAAGAAATTAACAATTAAAAAAGATAATAAAGTTTAGATTATATATAATAATAAGAATAATATGTTTAATTTAATTGTATGTCGTGATTCTAATGGTATTATTGGTATAAATAATGATTTATATATAAAAATAAAACGAGATTTAGACTATTTTAAAAACATAACAATTGGTAATCAATCAAAGAAAAACATAATTGTAATGGGATATAATACATGGAATAGTTTACCTAAAAATATCAGACCATTGAAAGATAGAAAAAATATAGTTATATCTAAAAATCATTTTTTGGAATTTGATTTAGGTGATGCTTTTATATCAATTGATAATTTTATAGAATGGTATCATACAAATAAACAAGATTATAATCGTGTATTTATAATTGGTGGAGAAAGTATATATAATGAATTTTTGAAAAATCACAATGATATGATTGTAAATTTATATATTACAAATGTTGAAACTGAAAATATAGAAACTGATATGATAACTAAACAATTTAATACTGATTTAACTACATATAAACTTATAAGTCAAGATGTATATAATGATAAAGCAATGATTTATGATTTTGGTTTAGAAACATATATTGAGAAACAAGTTAAATATAGTTTTGATATTTATAAAAATAATAGACATATAAATGTAGAAGAAGATCAATATTTAAATCTGATGAAAGATATATTAAAAAAGGAAAACTATAAAGTTTCTAGGAATGGTTCTGTTTATTCTATATTTGGAGTAAAAATGGAATTTGATTTATTAAAATCATTTCCATTAATAACAACAAAAAGAGTTGGTTGGAAAACAATATTACGAGAATTATTATGGTTTATAAGTGGTTCTACAAATAATAAGGAATTAGTAAAAAATAAAGTAAATATTTGGACACAAAATGCTGAAGAATATAATAGTAGGAGTGAATATGAAGAAGGCGATTTGGGACCCATATATGGATTTCAATGGAGACATTTTGGATCAACATATAAAGGTCATAATGAAGATTATGAAAATAGTGGGGTTGATCAATTAAAGTATATAATTGATGAAATTAAATCGAATCCATCAAGTCGCCGATTAATATTAAATTCTTGGAATCCCGTTGATATTCCAAATATGGCATTACCACCGTGTCATGTGTTAGTTCAATTTAATATTACAGATAAATTTATAGATTGTCAATTATATCAAAGATCGGGTGATATGTTTTTAGGAGTCCCGTTTAATATTGCATCATATGCATTTCTACTTCATATTATAGGTTCGATTACAAATTATATCCCTAGAAAACTTATTCATATTATTGGCGATGCTCATATATATGAATCTCATGTTAATGCAGTCAAAGAACAACACGATAGATCATCCACTATTTTTCCTCAATTATTACTAAAAGAAACAATTAAAAACATTGATGATATTCGCGAAGAATGGTTTGATATTGTAAATTATAAACCTATGTCAAGCATCAAAGCACCCATGATAACATAATTATTTTATACTAAATAATAATGTATCTGGGTCCATACATATTTTAGGTATTGATTCAATTTCTCCTTTAATTGAATCATATTTAACATCTGATATTTTATTTAAAAGATTATTATTAAATATATCTAATAAATATTCTTTATTTTCTTCAATTTGATATTCGTTCATATTATATAATTTAGATTCATTGTTTAAAAAATGTAGTATTCTATTTTGTTTAACACCCTTTTCCAATTTATTCCAATTATGAAAATAAATATTTTTACTTTCATGTTCTAATATATCAAATACTTCTTTTAGATGTTTATTTGGATTATAAATATTTGTATTTTTTTGTTTTTTATCATTATTTTTTTGTTTATTTTTAGAATTATCTATTATACTTTTTTCTTCACCCATTAAATAGTCTTTTAAATCCATATTATATTTATTATATAATATATTTACTTCCTTAAATAAATATAATATATAATATATAATAAATATAATAAATATAATAAATATAATAAATATAATAAATATAATATATATAATATATGAAAAGTGTATATAAAAAAGAATTAAAAATATTATCTGATGCGGTTATAAATAAAGAAAAAACAGAAAAAAATATATTAAATTCACCAACAACTATTAAAATAATAGAATTATTAGAAAATTTTATATCATCTAAAAATTTAATATGTTATGGGGGTATGGCTATTAATAATATATTACCCCAAAATAAACAATTTTATGATAAAAATAATGAATTGCCAGATTATGATTTTTTTTCCACAGATGCCTTAAATGATGCTAAAGAATTAGCCGATACATATTTCAAAGAAGGTTTTGATAATGTAGAATCTAAAAGTGGTCTACATGAAGGAACATACAAAGTATATGTTAATTTCTTACAGGTTGCTGATATTACAAAATTAGAAAAAGATTTTTTTCAAAATATTAAAAAAACGGCCATAAAAGTGAATGATATATTATATGCCCCACCTAACTTTTTACGGATGTCAATTTATTTAGAATTATCTAGACCTGATGGTGATGTATCGCGTTGGGAAAAAATATATAATCGACTCCAATTATTAAATAAATATCACCCTCTGAAAGGAGATTGTTCGCCAAGTACCATCAATAAAATTAAAAATAATACAATCAATAAAACATATAAACAAATTAAAAATATATTAATAAAAAACGAAGGGTTGTTTTTTGGTGGTTTAGCTACCAATTCATACAGACAATATGATAATAATATTAAAGATATATATAGTTTTGATGTTTTTATGACAGAGTTAAACCCAATAGAATATGAATTAAAAAGTAAAATAAATGATATTGATATTAAAAAAGTAAAAGGAAAAGGTAAATTAATACCCGATCATATCATTATTCAGAAAAATGATGTAATATATGCTACCATCTATAAAACACAAGCCTGTTATAGTTATAATATACTAAACATACAAGGTAAAAAAGTTAAAATAGCTACAATATATACAATAATGTCTATGTATTTAGTATTTTTATTCACAAATCAATCTACATTTAGTGAATCAAGACTATTATGTTTATGTGAATCACTATTAACGGTATATAAAAAAAATAGATTAAAAAATAAGGGAATTTTAAAAAATTATAGTATTAAATGTTATGGACATCAAGAAACCTTTGAAAAAATAATACTTAAACGAAATAGTATATTTGAAGAATTAAAAAACAATAAAAATTCAGAAGAATATCAAAAATGGTTTCTTAGATATAATCCAGTTGATAGTAAAAAAAATAAAAAGAAAAATAAAACTATTAAAAATCCCGTTAATAGTAAAAAAATAAAAGGAGGAGGTGATAAAAATATTTTATATTATTTTTATTTTGAAACTTGTCCGTATTGTATAGAATTTGATAAAACATGGTCAGAAGAAATTATAAAAGATAAAGATATGAAAAATATGGTATCTATGGAAAAAATACATAAGGATGATAAATTATCAAAAGAATATGGTATTCAAACGTATCCATCCATATACTTATTAAAAGATGGTGACAAAATAAAATTTGAGGGAAATAGAAATTTAAATGAAATTAAAGATTTTGTAACCGATTTATAAAATTAATACGAATGTTATGACCCCATTGTGGTCTCAGTCCCACCCATCTCCCCATATGTTCCATCCATTTCATCATAACCTGTTGTTTCCGTGGTCTTCGCCTGTTGTTTCCGTGGTCTCACCTGTTGTTTCCGTGGTCTCACCACTTTTTGTAGGTTGTAGAGTACTGGTTTCACACATATCGTGGTTATTGGGACATATCTCAGTTCCTTCATTATAGGGCACACATTCATTTATTTTAATATTCAAACAAGGGGTTTTTTTATCACAACTTGGTATTTTAGAACAATCTTCGGGTTTATTTAACCTATACACTATATAAATAAGTATTCCACATAGAGTTAAAAATAAAAAAATACCAACTATATATACTAAACATTTATTATTATTAAGACCACCAGTATTTATTGTATGTTTACTAACATCATTCATTTTTTTCATATTATTATTATATAATATAACAATATTTTAATTATTAATTAATAATTATTAATTAATAATTATTAATTAATTATTAATTAATACATTTTTTAGTACTTGATTTAATACATGGGTGTCCCGACCCGTGTGTTGAAGCCACGCATATATTATCTCCTTCGTAATATGCCTCGCATAATTTTTGATTCCAACCATCACTACCTGGGAAATTTACACTTAATTTTACACTGTTATCAGTTATAGTATCACAAGAAGAAGCACCTATATCATTTACAGGTATTAATTGAGAACATTGTATACTTGAGGGTAATGAAACTCCTTCACTACAAACACGACCGGAAACACCGGGACCACACCTTCTATTTGTTTCGCTATTATAATAAACATTACATAATTTATTAAGCCGAGAACCCGATTTGGGTTTAATCCATTCATCTTTCATATCATTACAAGTATCACCAGTGGGGACAGCCATACCACTTATATTTATCGGAGGTATATAATTTATGGGTCCAGGTGTTGGTTTAGGTGTTCCAGGTGGTGTTGGTTTAGGTGTTCCTGGTGGTGTTGATCCACCCGTCGTTGGTTTTGGTGTTGGTTTAGGTGTTCCAGGTGGTGTTGGTTTAGGTGTTGGTTTAGAGCATTTCTTATTTATACACTTTAATTCATCGCCACAACAATCTTTTTCATCTTCACAACTTTCAGTTTTTTTTTGACAAAGCCAATCAAATGGATCTACAATAACTATTATAATTATAGCTACAATAATTAAAAAAAATATAACACCACCTACAATTAAACCTCTTTTATCCCCTCCTTTCATTATATATATATATATATATATTATAATATATTAATAATTAATTATTAATACATTTTTTAGTACTTGATTTAGTACAGGGGTGTCCCGATCCGTGTGTAGAACCCACGCATATATTATCTCCTTCGTAATATGCCTCGCATAATTTTTGATTCCAACCATCACCCCCTGGGAAATTTTCATTTACTTTTATGCGGAGATCAGGTATAGTATCACAAGAAGAAGCAGTTACACCCGCTCCACCAGTTTTTACGTTTATTAATTCAGAACATTGTATACTTGAGGGTAATGATTCCCCTTCCTTACAATAACCTCTACCCGGTGATGGGTTACACCTTTTATTTGTTTCGCTATTATAATAAACATTACATAACTTCCTTTTCACAGGACCCGATTTTGGGTTAATCCATCCCATTTTCATATTATTACAAGTATCACCAGTGGGAACAGCCATACCACTTATATTTATCGGAGGTATATAATTTATGGGTCCGGGTGTTCCAGTTGGTGTTGCAGTTGGTGTTCCAGTTGGTGTTGGTGTTGGTGTTGGTGTTGGTGTTGGTGTTGGTGTTGGTGTTGGTGTTGGTGTTGGTGTTGGTGTTGGTGTTGGTGTTCCAGTTGGTGTTGGTTTAGGTGTTGGTTTAGGTGTTATGGGTGGTGTTGGTTTAGAGCATTTCTTATTTATACACTTTAATTCATCGCCACAACAATCTTTTTCATCTTCACAACTTTCAGTTTTTTTTTGACAACGCCAATCAAATGGATCTACAATAACTATTATAATTATAGCTACAATAATTAAAAAAAATATAACACCACCTATAATTAAACCCCTTTCTGTCCCTCCTTTCATTATATATATATATATATATAATATATTATTATAATAATAGAATGCAAGTTTTTAAAGAACTATTTTTAGATTTTATTTTATAGTTTTTTTTCCCATATTTCATATAATAACCATGGGGTCCAAGAACAATTAATATTTCTGATCCATCGTGCTCTCCTAATAATTTAGGATATTTAATAATTTCTTCCATATCTTTATCAGATAAATTGTCTTTTTTCTTTTTATAATATTTTAAATAATTATTAATATTGTAATTAGTATTATTATCTGGATCATGTAAATAATCACCATATTTACCTTTTTTAATTACTAAATTTTTCAAATAAATCTTTTCTATTTTTTTTATATTTTTAAATTTCATTTGTTCATTTACAATTGATATAAATGAATTATATATTTTTTGTATTAAAGTATTCCAATCCATATTTCCATTAGATACTTGATCTAAATCATTTTCAACCGAACTTGTAAATTCGATATTTATAATCATTGAAAAATGTTTTAATAAATATTCTAAAACTATTTTCCCTAAATCTGTAACCATAACCCGTTTAGATTGTTTTCCGACTTTAACTTGTATCGTTTTTTTAGTTATTATATCAAGTAATGTTATAGTATCTTGATCTTTGAATGTTTCGGGGATATTTTTAATTTCAGTATAATTTCTATTATAAAGAGTACTAATAATAGAAGCATATGTTGATGGTCTCCCAACTCCTGAAGATTCTAATCTTTTAATAATTGATGATTCATTTAAATATTGGGGTGGATTTGTTTCAATATTATTTGATACAGATTTTAGTAAATTACAAATTTGATCTATTTTATATGGTTTACTCTTTTCTATTTCATTCTTTTTAGAATAATCTAAAAAACCTGGAAATTCTAAAAACTTTTGTGTTCCTATAAATAAACCCGTTTTAATAGTATCATTCTTTAAAATATATTCATATACATCATATATAGCAGGTTGCATATTGCTTATAATGGTTCGTTTTAAAATTAAATTATAAAGTTTTTTATCACAATCTGTGAAACCATCAGATAATTTATAATTAATATCTGTTGGTCTAATTGCTTCGTGGGCTTCTTGTGCCCCCTTAACCTTTTTTTTTGAGTTAAATTCTTTATAATATTCTTCACCAAATTTTAAAATAATATGTTCTTTAATAGTTTGGGTAAAATCTTCAGATATAAATGTAGAATCTGTTCTCATATAAGTTATTTTTCCATTTTCATATAATTTTTGGGCAATAGACATAGTTTGTATAACTGAAAATCCTAATTCATTTTGAGCAGATTGTTGAAGAGTAGATGTTATCAATGGTGGGGGTGGATATGTTTTTTCTTTTTTATTTTTAATATCTGTAATGATAAATTCTCTATTATCTTTTAATAAATTAAACAATATTTCTATAGATTGTTCCGTTAATTTATCTTTTGTAATATATAAACACACAAGTATATCTTCATCTATTTTAAATTCACCTGTTATTTTAAATGATTTATCAGATTTAAAATTTAAAATATCATTTTCATGATCGATTAATATTTTTAATAAACAACTTTGTACTCTTCCAGCAGATAAACCACGTTCTTGAGTTTTAATATGTTTCCATAATAAAGGAGATAATTTAAAACCAATAATTAAATCAATTAATTGTCTCGTCCTTTGGGCATTGACAGAATTTAAATTAATTTTCATTGGATTTTTTAAAGATTGTTCAATGGCTTTTTTAGATATTTCATTAAATACGATTCGATTAGATTTTTTAAAATCTATTTTTAATAAATTACCACAATGCCAAGCAATAGCATCACCTTCACGATCATCATCGGCCGCAAGTATAATATCTTTAGTTTTCACAGATTTTAAGTCTAAAATAACCTTTTTTTTACTTGACATTAATTTATATAAAGGTGTAAAATTATTATCAATCATTTTATCTAAATTTTTGGTGTCTAATTCAACAAAATGACCATAAGAAGATTTAACTATATATCCGGGACCTAAATATTTTTGTATTTTTTTGGCTTTGGTAGGCGATTCTACAATTAATAATTTCATTTTAATGATTTATATTATTATTAATAAATATTTCAAATTTAAATAGTATTTTTTACAAATAGTATTTCATTACAAAAACTAACTTTTTTGTATCTAAATTATTTATATAATTTGTAACAACATCAATATTTACATAAACTTTATTTTGTAAATATATACCTTGAATATCATATAATAAAGGTTTTAATTGATATTTCACATCTTTCATAACAATAACTTTATGAATAAATACATCATGATAACTATTACATACATTTTGACATAAAGTATTAAATATATCAGAATATTTAGTAAAAGGTGTTTTATGTTCTGGATATAATTTAATATATTCATTTAAATTTCTATTCTTTTTAGTTTGGATAAATTTATATAAAATATTATCTGTATTTATATTAAGTTTATTTTTAATCTCTACATATTTAGGATTTAAAACATTCACTCTTTTATTTTTAAATTTAAATGTCAAACCTTTAAAATCTACATTATCTTTATTTAATTCTAAATAATGATTAATTATATCATTCATATTTTTATCATTTGTATCAATATTTTTAATAATATCACAACCTTCTATATCAGTGAATTTTTTAACAGGAGTTAATAGTTCCATATCATATTCATCAACTAATGTTATTTTATTTTCTATAACATTTGATATATGTCTGATAGATTTATGATTCATAGAAAAACAATAACAATGTTTATTATTTAATTGATTGGATAAATGTTCATAATCACAACATTGTTTAAATAAAGATTCTATCGTATTATTATTCCATCTATTTTTTCCATCTATATCACTTCTAGTTGATATCCTCCAATAATCATCATAAAACATATTAACCATGGTTCCATCTATTAATTCCTGAACGATATAATCATCATCATATTTATTAGTGTCAGAATATAATTCGGATTTAATGGGAGATAAACATACAATTTTTTTTAAATCTATATTAATTACACAACCCTTGCAATATTTTTCCCATATATTTTTGAATTCTTTTTTTTCATATTTATATTTAACTAATATACAATTTCTTTTTCTTTTAACTATGAAATCGTCCTGTTTTAAAACATCAATATAATTATCATTCGCGTCAATATAAATTTTTAAATCCATAATATTATATTATAAACAATTAATTTTAAGTTATTATTATATAAATATTAGTATATATAAACATGGGAGACCCTGAATATATTGAAGAAGGATTTGATTTACTATCAGATGAACAAATTATTTCTGATGAAGTATATGAAAATATCATTAATATTGAAGATGAATTTATTATTTATTTTAAAGATGATAGAAAATTTATAGGTAAAATAAGTGATATAGATGATGTAGATAATATAATAACTATTATAGATGAAGTAAATAATTTTATTAAATTAAAAACAAAAGAAGGTTTTATACTTTTAAAAACAACAGATTATGAAATAATTGATATAGAAAAGGTTATAGAATTTACAAAAGAAGAAGAAGAAGAAGAGTTTGATGATTTAATAGTAGAGCAATTAAAACAAGATATATATCCTGAAATAAATTTTGAGACAATAGAAAAAGAAATTAAAGGTTATTCCTATACTAATTACGAGAAAAGAGAAATATTATTATCATCCATTGTAGATTCATTTAATATTTATGATAATAAATTATTTATTAGTGAATTTTCAGAATCTTTAGATGTATTATTATCATTGAAAGAAAATGATGTAAATAATTATCTAAATACTTATTTAGATATACCATTTTGGTTGACACCTATATCTTTAAATTATAAAAAAGTATATTCAGAAGAAGTTGAAACAAAGGAAATTATAAAACCAAATGTAATCGTGAATGGTTGTTATGACGAATTAATAAAATTATATAATATAAAACAAAATGCAAATAATTATATAGATTTTATGAAACAATCTTATAATGATACCTTTTATCCAACACAAAATATAGAAACCGATACAGGATATCAAACAGAATATGAAGGTTCGTATTTAATGAATATGGAAGATTTTGAAATTGATTATAGAAAAACCATGAATGAAATTTATTTTAATGATATAGAAGGCGATAAACAACTTTTAATAAATAAAGAAACTATTAATTTCAATAGATTCATATTATACCCTAATAAATATTATAATTTAAATTACAACATAGATATATATAATACAAAAATATCTTTACAAGAAAAAATATATTATAATCATATTTTAAAAAATCAAGATTATAAAAAAGAACTCGGAGATGCTTTAAATACAGATATTGTTAATAATAGTTTAGATTCTACTGAACACGTTTATGACAATAATAAAATACTTATTTTTAAAACATTAGAAAAAATAGATCAAAAACTATTTTTAGAAAAGATGGGTGAAAAATTACCAACAATCAAAGAACTATTGGAAGATATAGATATACCTATATATAATTATCTAGATGTTGAAAAATTATTACTTCAATATGATATAAATAATTCAGATATGACAATTAAAGATAAAGAATATATTAATGATAAAATCAAAATATCATTATCAAAATTAAAAAAAAATAAATATCCTATAAAAAAATCAGATAATATAGATACTAATGTAATAAAAAGATCTCCAAGTAAAAATGTAAAATTAATTAAAGATTTTATTTATAAAGAATTAAATATAAATACAAAAAATTATTATTTAGAAAAATTTATAGATAAATATACTAAAACTAAAGGTGATTCAAATTGGTTATATAGTATATATACAGATGAACAATTAATTTGTAAACATCATAAATTATCTTGTAAAATAACAAATGATAATAAAGCATATGGTTCATTAATAGACAGTTGGGGTGGTGAAATTAAAGATGGTATTATTTATTGTAAGAATTGTGGTGAATATTTAGCACCTGAAGATTTTTCTGTATTAGAAGGATTTGAAGGGGATAAACCAATTCAAAATAAAGCTATAATTGAACAAAAACAGGTAGATGTTTATGCTGATTTAAGTCAAAATGAATTAAATGATATTAAATTAATAAAATTACTTTCTATTAATATTGGAATAAATTTAATAGATAATGATATCATTGATATATTAAAATTATATAAATTAATAGATGATGAAAAAATAGCTGATGAAAGATATCAAAAAATAAATATAATGAAGGTAAATTATCCGAAATTGATAGATTCTAAATCTAAATTAAGTTTAAAAAAATATAAAAAACTACAAGTCACAATAGGTAATTATTTAAAAGACTCTAATAAAGTTATATTTTTTTATTGCTGTATATTAATATTTATACAAATAAATATCCCAGGATATGTAAATAGTTTAGATGATAGTGGATTATTAAATCTAAAAAATCCAGATTTTTTAAAATTATTGGCAGAAAAAAATAGCGATATTATTGATAAAAACGGTGTTAAATTAATATTAAAAAAAATAAACACATTATCTAAAAGTTTAGATAATCCAATATGGAACAATTGTAAAATATTCATAAAAGAATATACAAATCCTTCTGTTTTAAAACCCGAAGATCAAATCATAAATTCAATTATATATATATTATCCCCATTTTATCCAATTCTGATGAATAAAATTAATAATTATTATACTAATAATATTTCAGGTAATATAGGTTTTATAAAGAACTATTGGAATACGTATAAACCATTACCTAGTAATAAATTAGTTTTAAAAGTAAATAGTCAATTAAATGATAAAGAAATGGAAGAAAAAAATAAAAAATATTATTTAAAACAAAATTTAATTGATTATACATTGGAGAATATATCCAATATTAAAAATATAAATGATAAAGAACCAGTATATAAAAATTATAAAATTAAAATATCTGATATCATGAACAATCCTTCATTTGAAAGATTATATAATTATGTAATATATTTACATGGAACACACATAAATTCACCATATATTAATTTATTAATAAATAGATTTATAGATACGATAGATAATAAAAATAAAACTCAAATATTAGCTATATTTAGCAGAGAAGGATGGAATAAAGAAACATTATCATTCAAAGGGGATAAAATATCTATAATCAAATTAAAAAATACAATGGTTCAAGTTATTAATTATTATAAACAAACAAATCTAGATGATATTAATAATAATGATCATGTAGTATTTAATAATGTTAAATTAACATTTATAAATACATTACCCAAGAGGATTTATGTATCTATTCCAGAAGATATTTTTAAAAATATGAATAGAGATGTTTTATTAGAAAAATTAAAAAATAAATATTGTTATGATAAATATGATAATATAATAATAAATGATTCTAATATTAATCATTCTATATCTATACACTATGATTCAAATAAAATGATTAGTGCTTGTATGAAACCAATCACCGATAAGAATGTTCAGACTATAATATATAAATTAAACGAATCTAAATCATTACAACCTATTTATAAATACGATAATTCAATCGTAAAAATATTTTATGAAAAGAGAATTATTGATTATATAAATTTAAATCCTATATTGAAAAAAGATAAAACATTTAAAGATTTATATGAAATATCTTTAAATATAATAAAAGAAACAGGGGAAGACGGACGAGAATATAATGAAATTTATAAATCAATTAAAACTGAAACTAATGATATGATAGATGAAATAATTGATTTTATAAAAACATATCCTAAATTAGATGAAATATTAAAAAATTTAAATGAAACTACTAGTATATTTGGAAAAGATTATATTAATTTAAAAAATTTAATATATCCATTAAAACCCGGGGATGAAGGATATAATGCTAATTTTCCTTTAGAAGGATTAAATAATTCCCAATATCAATATTTTACAAATTATATTTTTAGAACAACCTCATCAATAGTAAATCAGAGAGGTAATGATATAATAATACCTAAATGGTGGAAAATGACTGACTATTATCACATTTTAATGCAAGATTTTTTAAATGATAATTATTTAGTAAATCATAATGATATATTTATAACTATGAAAAATAAAAATACATATTCTAAATATTTTGAAAATAATATATATTTTGAAAAATTTTTTGATTATATCAGACAATTTTCGAATCATACTGATATTTTAAAAGGTGTTGATAAAAGTAAATTTAATAAAGAAAGATCTGAACGGTTACAAAAATATAGTTTTGTTAAATTATTACATAAATTTATAGATTATATTGAAACATTAACAGATGATGAAACTGAAGAAAGTATTGAATCAAGTGTTTTATATAAAAGTTTATCAGATGAACACGATTATAGTTTAACGGATTCAATTGATGTATTATCAATGTATTTAATAGAATTAATTATAGATATATTACAAGAATATAATGACCCTACTTGGATTATGAATATAAATAATAAAAGATTAATGGAAAAACTAAGTGTTCAGAAAGAAAGGGAAAAATTAGAAATAACGAGTAAATTGGATAAAATGGATGCCAATGAAAGATACGTCCATGTTCAAAAACAAAATATTGGAGCTGTCGTATGGTTTAAAGATGCCGAAGAAGCACATAAAAAATATATTAATAGTGAAGAATTTAAACAAAGTACATTAAAAGAAAGAGAAGAATATTTTAAAAATTTATATAAACAGAGTGCCCCAGAATTAGATGTAATACAATCTGAAGGTTTGGGTGAAGTAAATGTTAATTTATCACCTCAAAATGAACCTGAACAAGAAGGATATGATTATGATTATGATGTAGATAATGATGATGACAATGATGACAATGATGAAATTGATGATGATGATATCTAATCAAATGTAATTATAACTTTTGATTTATTTCTAATATATGTTAAATCTTTAAAATAATACATATCTTCTATTTTTATTAATTTATAATCGTGTATTAATAAATTTTGCCTTAATATTGTAATACATTTTTTTAAATTTAAATTTTCATATAATTTATCTATTTTATTTTTTCTGTATTTTTTCATCAATAATGGTTTTATATTTATAAAATTTTGAATGATATCTTTATCCTGTATATCTGATATATTTATAAATAAATCGTGTTTAATCGTATCAATATCGAAACAATTAAAAACTCTTTCAAGAATATAATAATCAGGATATATTTTAAACAATTGGGAATACATTTATAATTAATAATTTATTATTTTTAATTAGTTTTAATTTTTTCAATAATCAAAGAAGTTGATATATTATTTGTATATGGTATTTCAATTAATTTACCATCCCATTTTTTTAAACATTTAATAACATTTTCACGAGTTTCTGATTGTATATTTGTTTTCCAATCATCGCCATGTACAACATATTTAGGTTTTAATTTATTTAAATTATCAGAATAATTTAATGTATCTTGTTTTATTACATTATAAACATATTTAATACTTGATATAACTTCTTGTCTATTATTCCATGTTAATATAGGTTCTCTTTTATAATCTAAAACCGCCTCATCACTTAATAATCCAACTATTACTTGTCCATATTTACTTGCTTCTTTTAATATATTTATATGACCATTATGTATTATATCAGCACACATTCCCACATAAACAATGTCTTTTAACTTTCTTTCTTTATCCATATATAATACTAAAAATATATTTAATTTTAATCCATATAATCAGATTTAATTGGTTTTAACCGTATCCATTTATTACACATCCATTTTTCACCAGAAGTTGGTGGCGTTCCCCCATGAAAAGAATTATATCTTCTTTCAGTATTATCATCATTTAAATTAAAAAATAAAACACCTTTCCCTTTTTTAGGTTTTACTTTCATATTCTTATAAGGGAATTCCGTTTCACCACCTTCTAAATCATCATTTAAATATAGTAAAAATGTAGCATATCTTAAACTACCCATTCTATCGGTATCTTTTATACAAATAGGTCCATTATCGCAAGCATCATAATGTGCTTTATATTGTTGTCCTGGTTTATAATTAACTACTTGTAATTCTTCATAATTTTCAATAGGTATTTTGAGTATATCATAAACTAATTTATCTATTTGTTTAGTTATAGCAGTATTTGATGGTAAAAAAGTATTAGTGCTTGTTCGTGAATCATCAAATCCCGCTTCATTTAAAACTCCACTTTTAGTCAATCTCGGTCTAGCCATATTTATAATTTGATCACAATCTTCATCTGTTATTAAATTATCAAATTCATATATTTGTTCACGATCAAATCTTGAACTACATAAATCTATATAATTATCATATTTATCAGGTATTTTTTCATATTTATCATATTTATTTTTATTGAAATAAGAATAAAGTAATGATAATAATACAATGATAATAATACCAATAATTATATAATGAATATTATCAATTATTTTTTTTTTAAAATTTTCTATATTAAATAATTCTTCATCATCTTCTAACATTATAATATATTAAATAAAATAAACTACAAATTATAATCACAAAAATATAATTTGTATCTAATAAATTCTTATTCCATAGAAATAAACTTTTTAATGGATGGATTAAAAAATTAATCATAGAACTAATATTAATAGACATGACACCCATATCATTCGGTCTAAATAATATACCACCTACAAAATATTCAATATAAATGATAAATATAATTGTGATTATAAATAAATAATAAATATAATTCATTAATATTATTAATATTATTAATATTTTAATCTATCATGCATTCTTTAACATCTACAAATGTTACATTTTTTTTATATTTTTTCTGTTCAATTGATTGGAGTAAAGGAGTTTTATCATTTGTTTTATAATATTCAACATCTTCCCAGAATTTAATAATTTCAGGCATTGTATTAGACCAAAACATTTTATCTCGTTTCACTAATGTACATTCATATCTGACAATATACCACCATTTGGTTTCATAATAATCTTTTTTTTCTGTTTCTATCCATTCTTTTTGTTTTTTTTCCCATTCTACATAATATTCATTTGATTTATATAGATCAGGATATAAATATAATAATTTATCACTAAATAATTCTTTATAGGTCACAACACAACCTTTCGGGTAATCATGTTTCGTTTCTCCAACATTACCATTAGTATCCGATAAAAATGTTTCATAACCCGAATATTCTTCAAGTTTCACTTGTAGAAAATCACATTCGTCTAAATCACAACATTCTAATTGACCTTGCATTTGATACATATAATTTTGGGGGACTGCTTTCGTAAACTTTCTTTTAGGAGGACATTTAATTTCTAACATTCTCCCAATTAATTCAGGTTTAGAGTCTTCCGAACATATTCCATCTGGACTGGCTCCAAAAATTGGAAATGTAGGATGAGGGATCATCCCAAATTCTAAAATTTTAACTTGTTTTATTGCTTCATAAAATTTAGTAGCAATTTCTTCATATTTAACTCCCCATTCAGTTATAGGATTAGATACATATGGTTTCTCTTCAATAGATGCTTTACTTAATACTAATTCATTCCTTGATGTATAATGACATTTCCCCAATGCTGAAGCTAAACTACTAGCAGTCAATACTTTTTTTCTAATAGAAAACCACTCAACACTGCGCTGTTCGGGTAATTTTAGCGTTTTAAGTTTTTCCACCTTTTTTTTCCTCGAAATATATATTTTATTTTTTTCTACATAATCATTGATATAATCATTTACAAATAAATTTGTATAATATTTTATAGACATATGTATATCATTATGTTTTTCATCGATAATACATTTATACATATCTAATACATTTTTTATGATATCTCGTTTAATTGATTCAATTAAATCAAAATTATCAATATTTAATTGGATAGTATCTAAAATATTATTAGAATTAATATATTCAATAATATTTTTATGATTATGGATATCCATTTTTATTATTATTAATATATATCATCATAGTTTTAAATAATCAAATTAAAAATAATTTGAAATAATTTAAAGTAAAAATTATATTATAATATATCTACATGGATATTAAATCTAAAATAGAAGAAATAATACGTAAATATTTTGACAAAAAAAACATATTGGTTAAACATATATTAGAATCGTATGAAGAATTATTAGAATCAAATATTCCAAATATAATAAATCAATATTTCCCATTACATATAAATGTATTTAACGTAGATGAAGAAATAAAATCATTAGTTATAAATTGTACAAATATATATTATGAAAATATTGATGATATTGAAAATAATGGAGTTAAAAAGAAAAGTTCTCCAGACACATCGAGATTGAGGAATAGTTCATATAATATATCTATTTATATAGATATGAGTATTAATGTAAACATTAATGATTGTAAATCATTGGTAAAACTACCTTGTAAAATAATAGAAAGAGTTTTAATTGGGAAAATTCCAATTGTTGTTGGTTCTTCAAGATGTGTTACATATTCTATGTCTAATAAAGTAGATACTCCCGATTATGATATAGGTGGTTATGTTATTATAAATGGTAATGAAAAAGTAATAATATCACAAGAAAAAATATTAAATAATAATATATTGGTATATAAAAATAAAAAAAAGATAAATAAATATTCTTATATAGTTGAATGTCGTTCTTGTAATGAAAATGTGTTTAATATACCAAAAGTTGTAAGCATAAAAATAACCAATAAATTAAATATAAATAATAATATTATATTCATAACAATTCCAAATATTAAAAATGATATACCCTTATGTATATTATTTCGTGCTTTGGGTTGTATAAATGATAAAGAAATATTATATATGATTATAGATAATTCTGGAACAGTTTTAGATGAACAAATTAAACGAGTATTTACCCCAACGCTTTTATCAAATAGGGAAATATATACTCAGACACAAGCATTAGAATATATTAGTAAATATATATCATTTTATTCGGAAAATAAAAATTCAATGGAATCTAAGAAGAAATATATTAAAACATGTATATTAAAATATTATTTACCTCATATTAATACAATTGAAGGTAAAATTAAATTTACAGGATTAATGGTTAATATTCTAATTAAATCATATTTGAATAAATATAAGGTAAGTGATAGAGATAGTTATGAACATAAACGAATAGAAACACCCGGGACATTGATGTGTAATTTAATATTACAAGGATTGGCTAAAATGGTAAAAGAAGCAAGATCATTGATATTAAAAGAGATAGATAGTGGTATATATTCAATACATAAAAATAAAGATGATATTATAAATGAAACAAATATTCATAAAATATTTAAACATTCTCATATTGAAAATATTTTGAAGAATTCAATATCTACGGGGAGTTGGGGTGTTAAGATGAATACTAATAAACAGGGTGTTTCACAGGTTATAAATAGATTAACATATCTAAGTACTATATCTCATTTAAGGAGGGTTGCCACTTCACCTGACCCAACAGGTAAATTAATTCAACCTAGAAAACTTCATAATACTTCTTGGGGTATGATATGTCCATCAGAAACTCCTGAAGGTCATTCGGTGGGTTTGGTTAAAAATTTATCAATGACAGCAGAAATTACATTAGATATTCCTTCCGATATAATTAAGGATATATTAAAACAATTTATAATTAGTTTAGACGATATTGATATATTTACATTTAATAAATGTTGTAAGTTTAAAATATTTATTAATGGATCATGGTTAGGGTTTATTAATTCTGATATTATCAAAATTACAGATACATTTAAAAAAAATAGAGAACTGGGTATAATTCACCCTCATTCATCGATTTATGTAAATTATAATAATGAATGTATATATATATATACAGATAGGGGTAGATTTATTAGACCATTATTCCGAGTTATTAATAATAAATTATTAATACATGATAAAAATATTGAAAATATTAATTGGAGAGATTTAATAATTGGTAAAAATTATTGTATTGATTATATCGATTCAAGTGAAATAAACAATTGTTTGGTAGCTACGAATTATAAAGATTTAAAAAATGAAGAATGCGAATATACTCATTGTGAAATACATCCTTCTTTAATATTGGGTGCCCTTGCTTCATGTATTCCTTTTGCGAATCATAATCAATCACCAAGAAATACATATCAAGCGGCGATGGGGAAGCAAGCGATAGGTATTAATATTACAAACATTAAAAATAGATATGATACATTTTCACATATTCTATCATATCCACAAAGACCAGTGGTTGAAACTAAAATAATGAAACATATTAATCTTGATAAATTACCCAATGGAATAAATGTAATAGTTGCAATTGCTTCTTACGGGGGTTTCAACCAAGAAGATTCTATTTTAATTAATCAGTCATCAATAGATAGGGGTTTATTTAATTCAACTTTTTATAGATGTTATCGTGATGAAGAAAAAAAAAATCAATTAACGGGTGAAGAAGATATATTTTGTAAACCAGATACTACAAATATTTTATTTCCCAAACCATGTAATTATGATAAATTATCTTCAAATGGATTTATTGACAAAAATAAATTTGTAGATATGGATGATATATTAATAGGTAAAGTTATGCCAATTAAACATGAAAAATATGAATATAGAGATAATAGTGTCAATATAAAACAACACGAGTCAGGGTTTGTTGATAGTAATTATATTGATAAAAATGGGGATGGATATAAATTTTGTAAAGTTAAAATTAGAAGGACTAAAATACCTGTAATTGGAGATAAATTCTCTTCAAGACATGGTCAGAAAGGCACCGTTGGTATGGTTTATGATCAATGCGATATGCCATTTACAAAAGATGGTATAGTTCCAGATATTATCGTGAATCCACACGCAATTCCAAGTAGAATGACAATAGCACAACTTATGGAGTGTTTATTGGGCAAAGTATGCTGTGAAACAGGTAATTTGGGTGATGCTACTTCTTTCGATGGTGTGAAAATGGAAGATATATCTGATAAATTAACAGAATTAAATTATGAAAAACATGGAAACGAAGTTTTATATAATGGAATGAATGGTGAACAACTTAAAGTTGATATATTCTTTGGACCCACATATTATCAACGTTTAAAACATATGTCAGAAGATAAAATTCATTCAAGATCAAGTGGAGCTGTAGTATCGATGACCAGACAACCTGCTGAAGGGAGATCGGCTGGAGGTGGTTTAAGATTTGGAGAAATGGAACGAGATTGTATGATAGCTAGTGGTGCTAGTTATTTTCTGAAAGAAAGATTATGTGAAGTATCAGATAAATTTATGTGTTACACTTGTAAATATTGTGGGATGATTGCTGTTTCAAATAAAAATAATATATATGAATGTAATCATTGTAATAATTATAGTTTATTTAATAAAATATATATACCTTACTCTTGTAAATTATTATTTCAAGAATTAAATTCAATGTCAATTGCGGCTAGATTCATATCAAATTAACAGATATAATATTCATTAAAAATATACATTTACATAATTTATTTATATTATTATTTTCTTCACAAAATTTTTGCAATAAATCATTTAAATTTTTTTTTGTTATTTTTACACCATTTGGACTATTTAAATTATTTTCAACATTTATTTTTTTATTGTTTATTAATTTAGACCATTTAATATAAATTATATTATATATATTATTTATTTCTCTATCATTTAGACTATTTAAATAATTATAATAATTACTTATATCAATATAATCAAATAAATCATTTATAAATGTAAATTTAATATTATCATTTGTATTTATATGATTATTAAAATGATTAATATTAATAATATATTCCATTATAATATATATTTTTTTTAATAATCTAATATAACTTAATTGGGGGGTAACGCCATTATATCCATCTGTCTAATATATTCACTTATTAAAGGATTCTTTTTATCAAAATAATTACAAGAAGTTTGTCCTCTACAAGGCCAAGCCCCCGTAGCACAACTTTCTCTCATTAAACCTCTATTATTTGGATAATCTTTTTCATGTCCTAGATTAAAATTGGTTTCCGGTAATGGTTCAGAACTATAGTTTCTACAACCAATATGATTATTACAATCGCTTTTTCCTTCACATTGACTATTATCGTCATTCGAATATCCCATACAAACACTCATTAATATATACTATATATATATATATTTATTTTAATTTAATTATTATCCACATAATTCAAAAATATAATTAAGTGCCAAAATAAGTAAAACACTTGCAAATATAAAAAAAATAATTTGATTAATTTGCTGTTCGGATAAAAAAGTATTATAATTAGATTGATTATTCTGTTTATTCTTAAATCCCTCTATGATATTGTTATTATTAGTTTTTAATTCATTTACCTCTTTCTGTAATTTATGAATAATATTATCATAACGTTCAAGTAACCATTTCATATTATTTTCAAAATTAACATGATTTAATTTATTAGGTTCAATATCTCTCGGATTATCTCTATCTTTATCTTGCCTTTTTTTTTTAGAACATTCTCCTATTATATTAAAAGCATCTTTCAGTGGGGCTCCACCATACCAACTCATATATATATTTATAATATATATTAATTTATAATTATTAAATAATATATATTATATTAATGAAATATATAGAAAATATGAAAAATATGTTCCAAAATAAAACTATTATGAAATATATTCAGAATATAGAAGATGTTTTAACAAATAAATATTTTATTGGAATATTTATGATTATTATTAGTATTGGATCAAGGTTTATAATTGAAGAACTTACACCCAAACAAAGAAAATATATAAATAAAAAAATTGTAAGAAGAATATTTGTTTTTTGTGTGTTCTTTATGGCCACAAAAGATTTATGTGCCACAATTATTTTAACACTTTTATTTATTTTATGTATAAGTAGTTTATTTATAGGTGATGAAGAAAAAAATAGAAATGAAGGAATAGAAGAAGACAAACAAAAAATTATAAATGATCTTGAATCAAGTTTAAATAAGAATTTAGCTTAAATCCATTGTCATCCCATTTGATAAATCACTCATGATTGATATTTGATCTAAATCTATATTATTAGGTTGAAGGTTCATATCATTTATGATATCATCTATATTATCCGGACCCACCATATCTTGTTGCATTTGTGGTTGTGATTCCTGTTGATTTGGTTGAGAACCCATTACATTACCCATCGCGGCACTTGCGAATTGTTTCATTAATTCAGGATTATCTTTCATTATATCCCCCATACCGGGCATTGATGTTTTAAACATTGTATTTGTCAGATGGAACATAAAAGCACTCCCACCCAATAACATTAATAATTTTATTTCTGGAGCTACTTCAGTCGTACCACCATATTTTTCATATAATTCTTCAAATACTTCATCATAGTCATATATATTTTCACTCACCGATTCCGACCATCCATCTAAATGGATACTTAATGGATCAAATTTATTATTTAAAAATTCCAATCCAGTAATTGCTGCCATCATTACTTTTCTTTGAAACTTAATAGAATTATCAATTTCTCTTTGTTTTTTTAATTTAATATATTCATTTCTCATATCATCTAAATGAGAATTCATATTATAATTCATTGTTGTTTTAATCCCCTGACCCTCAAGTTTCCTAAATTTATACAATAAATCTATCTTTTCATTTTTTATATCTTGAGAATTCATTGTTTGTATTGATTTAAATTCTGAATTAGTATCATTCTTGCCATATATTAAGTTATCATTTAATGTTATATCTTTAGTTTGTTCTATATGTTTTATACCTTCTTCGGGTTTATTGATAGTTGGATCTGCTGTAATAGTATCAAATAAATTATAATCTTCTTTAACATATGTATCTTTTATACTGCTATTTCCGTCATCAGAATTCTCTTTTAATTTACTAGGGTCTGCTAATAAACCAATTCCCATAATATCATCATCATTTATATCATTTATATCAAAGGTTATATTTTTCTCTCCTGTATCATTTTTAATATTTATATCCATAATAATTTATATTTTATATTTTATATTAATTTTATACGCTTAAATATTCTTTAATATTTTCAGGCATTTCGGGTATTTTAATATCATAATGTTCTTCTAATTCTTTTAATTCTTGAGATTCATTTTCTACCACCAAATTTATAGCCACACCTTTCCGTCCATATCTACCACTTCTACCTATTCTATGAATATATGTTTCTTTCATATTTGGTAAATCGAAATTAATAACTAAAGACAATTGTTGAATATCTATACCTCGGGCCAATAAATCAGTTGATAACATGATCCTCGTTTTTCCAGATTTAAAATCATTCATATTATTAGATCTATCTTTAGAATCCATCTCTCCGTGAATATGGGATACAGGAAATTTTTGTTCTACTAATTTTTCATATAAATATCTTAATGTTTTTTTAGAATTAACATATATAATGGATTGTGTTATATTTAGTGTATCATATAAATCCATTAATACATCATATTTCCAATTATAATTTTTAAGCATAACATGAAATTGTTTAATCCCATCCAATGTTAATTCTTCTTTTTTTATTAATATTTTTTCAGGGTTATTCATAAATTTTTCTGACATATCTTGTACTTCTAATGGAATTGTAGCACTAAATAAACATACCTGTGATGTAGGTGGAATACATTTAAATATTGCTGATATTGTATCTATAAATCCCAATGATAATATGTCATCTGCTTCATCACATACTATAATTTTAATCTTTGATGTAAATAGTTCATTTCTATTTATCATATCTAAAATTCTACCAGGTGTCCCTATAATTACTTGTGGTTGCTTCCTCAAATCATTAATGCAATCCTGAACTCTAGTTTTACCTATAACCAAGGCTTTAGTTATTTTTGTATATTTAGTTATTTCACCACAAACATCATTACATTGAATAGATAATTCATGTGTTGGACATATTATCATCACTTGTGTATCCCGAATGGTTTCATCTATATTATTTAAAGAACCAATTAAAAAAGATCCTGTTTTCCCTGTTCCTGATTGTGCCTGAGCAATTAAATCTTTCCCTGTATTTATAATTGGTATAGATTCATACTGGATTTTGGATGGTTTCTCAAATCCATACGAATATATACCTCTTAATAAATTTTCGTTTATATTTAGATCATCAAAACTATAGTTTAATATGTTTTTCTCTTCTATCTCGCTCATTATTAAATATATATTATTTATAAACCTTTATATTATTCTTCCTTAAACTTAATCTTTTTAATTAATTCGGCAACTTTAATTATATCAGATCCTGAACAATCACCACAAGATTTATCCCCTTCGTATATCTCAAAATAAGGAATTGATTTAATGTTTTTTTCTTCAGAGAGTTTTTCATTTTTATCTATATCAATCTTATATATCTCAATATATTTTAATCTATCATTTAATTTACACAATGAAGGATATATTTTTCTACATGGACCACACCATGTTGCTGTGAAATATAATAAAGATAATTCATTTTGACTTAATATTTCTTCAATATTATCATTTTCTTCATTTAATTCTATTAAATCATCTATAGTTTCTTCTTTCTTTTCTTCCATATATTATTTATAAACTTAATATAAATAATATAGAAACATATAATTATTTAAAATAGTAAATATAAATATAAATAATAGTAATAGGATGCCTCGTCTTGATATAATTCCCGAAGGTATTCCATTTGAGATTATTCGTGGTATATCTATTTTAAAAGTAGATGAAATAATTATAGATATTGAAAAAACAAATAAAAATACTTTATTATATGCTATAATACATTCACCTAAGAAAAAGAAAAGAAAAATAAATAATAATTAATTCATATGTTTTAATTTCTGAATATATAATTTATATTTATCATTTTCTAATTTATAATTTTTTATCATAATTGTCATTTTATCTATCACTTTTTGCTGTGATATAATAATATCATTTAATTCTTTCGTATTGCCTTTGTTATTACCCCCAACCATATTATCATCATTATTTTTTTCAATAAATATTCTTGATTTATAAATAACATTATTATTATCATCTCTCACTTTAGTTTTAAAAGCCCAATCTCTACCACCATTAGATAAAACGATACGTTCTTGTCCCATTTTAACAAATTTACCACCTATATAAAATTTTTCAGAATCTTCATTTAATGTGATATATTTAATTACATCTGTAGTTTTAAAATTATAAGGTAATTCAACTTCTAAACAATTTTTTAATTCTCGTTTAATTATTTCAATGTCGTCTGTAGCCATTTACTATTTATATATTTATTATTAAAAAATATTTAAATATTAATAAATATTATAAAGAATATGATATATTCAAGAAAATATGATTATCCTAAACAATATATTAGAAAAAATGGATTATTAAAAAAAAACAGACGTAAAGAAATATATAAATGGAGACGAGATATTCAAAAGAATTATTTAAATCAAAATATTTATACTAAATTAAAAATAGAAATCTTAAAATTAAAATTAGATATAAAACAATATCAAGATGCTTTAGAAGATTGGGTTTTAATGTATCAAATGTCAATTCATTAACGTAAAATTAAAACATTTGTAATAGTATATATTATAATGAATCTTAAAGTTGAACATGGAATAATTGCTTTATTATTACTTACCTTTTTATACTACTTTTTCACACCAAAGTTTACTAAGTGATTTATCAAGAGTCCCAGACAAGGGTAATCCACAATTGAAGGTGGTTAAAGGTAAACATGGCTTCTGGGATGATGTACAAAGAGATTGGTCGTGCAACGGACCGGCAGAATACAGACCCCCTTGGTGTTTTTGAAGAAATATCTTTCATTTTTTTATATATTTTCTTCTTTGTTTATTATATTCTTGAATATAAATACATTCAAATAATAACATAATATAATTATAATATTATAATATTATATAAATATAATAATGTATAAATATATTTTTATGATATTATTATTCTTATTATTCTTATATGTTAAATATAATACAAATTTAATTGAAGGTCAAAAAAAAACTGATAAAGATGATGATAAAACTGATGATAAAACTGATGATAAAACTGATGATAAAACTGATGATAAAGATGATAAAGATGATGAAGAAGGTGATGAAGAAGGTGATGAAGAAGAAGGTGATGAAGAAGGTGATGAAGAAGAAGGTGATGAAGAAGAAGGTGATGAAGAAGAAGGTGATGAAGAAGAAGGTGATGAAGAAGAAGGTGATGAAGAAGAAGGTGAAGAAGATTATGGTGATGAAGGTTATGGGGAAGAAGGTTATGGGGAAGAAGGTGATGAAGGTGATGACGAGGGTGGAGGAGAAGAAAAGAAAAAAAAAGTAAAAGATACATCAAATATGAATAATACTAAATATTTCCCTTGTTCGGGTCCGAATACTAATAATATGTTAAATTATTATGTGAAG
>Ga0209199_1001502_pt1 | contig 27803 bp, 22 predicted proteins | sample COGITO_mtgs_1105_7_FD_184805 | JGI IMG/M metagenome (GOLD analysis project Ga0209199, IMG submission 184805) | Pelagic marine microbial communities from North Sea - COGITO_mtgs_110523 (SPAdes) (version 2) | ecosystem: Environmental > Aquatic > Marine > Epipelagic ...
CTTTTTCTAGCTTTTTAATTAGCGACTGAGCCATGGTAGCCTTTGATGCTTTAGCTCGAAATTTTTCAATCAGTTTTTCAGTTTGTGCAATTTGTTTAGCTTGATTTTTTTGAGAAGCCAACTGCTGGGTTTTAATTTCATTTCTAAGTACTAAAAACTGTGTGTATGGCTTAGGGTAGTCATATATTTTACCCAAAGAAATCTCTATAGTCCTATTAGTCACATTATCTAAAAACATCTTATCGTGTGATACAATTACAATAGCTCCAGCATAATTTTTTAAAAAATTCTCTAACCAAATTATGGCTTCAATATCTAAATGATTTGTTGGCTCATCAAGTAAAAGAATATCATTGTTCTGAAGTAGTAACTTAGCAAGTTCAATTCTCATTCTCCAACCTCCAGAAAAGGTATCAGTCAACTTAGTAAAGTCTGCACGTAAAAATCCTAACCCTTGTAAAATCTTTTCTGTAGTTCCTTGATAACTATAACCGCCAATTATCTCATACTGATGCTGTAAATCGTTTAGATCAACAATTAATTGGCTATACTCAGCTGATTCATAATCTGTTCTTTCTGCTAATTGAGTATTTATAAAAGAAAGCTGCTTTTCAATAGCGATAATTTCAGAAAATGCTAAATAAGATTCCTCTAAAACTGTTCTACCAAATTCAAAATCTATATCCTGTTTTAAAAACCCAATATTAACCTCTTTTTCTTTAGCAATTTGCCCAGAAGTTGCCTCTATTTCACCAGAAATAACTTTTAACAAAGTAGATTTACCAGCACCATTTTTACCAATTAAACCTACCCTATTTCCACTACCTAATCTAAAAGTAATGTCACTAAAAAGAGGCTCTCCTTGAAAAAATATAGAAGCTTTGTGGATATTTAACATAAATATTTATAAAAAAAATTCAGTTGCAAAAATAGATTAAATAGTTAATCCTGCTAAAAATATGGTATAAAAAAAACGCTTATTGTATAATAAGCGTTTTTTTTATATTGTGAGAGGTTATTACCAGCTCCACATATCATGTTCAAAATTTCTAATTTTTTCTTTAATTCTCTCTGACTCTAAAAGTTGCATAAAAGAGTTTTTAGAGATATACTCTTTTACTTCTCTATCTTCTTGCATATTTTCTTCAAGATATATAACAGAATTAAACCTTCTGGCATTAATTAATTCATCAAAAGATTTTCTTACCGAGCTGTTTTTTTGACTAAAAACATAAGCATTTTTTAATACATTTCTAACATCTGGATAATAGACCCAAAACATGGGTACTTTTTCAATATCTTCTTCATAGAATGCATTTGCATCAAGTTCCATGTTTGCTACCTGTCTGGTAACTGGTGCAATAGCTAATGGTCTGTATCTTAAATCACTTTGAATTTTATCAAAATACCAAACTCCTTTTATTAAATACTGAGTAACCATATCATACGAAAAGTTGTTTATTTCGTAATCTCTACCTTTAGTTAAATAAGGCAATACTGCAGCTTTTCTAAATTTTAAATACGAATTATAAAGTGGTGCATTTGTTTCTTTTAAAGAATCTTCATCAACATAAGTAAACTCACCAAAATCAACATTATTATAAAGTGCAAAATCTCTATAACCGCCAAAATCGTTCATTTTATTAATACCTCTTCTTTTAATAACTGTATCAGTCAATTTTTTAAATACACTCGACGAGTCTACTTCAAAATTGAATTTACCGTCATCGTAAATTCTAGCTATTTTACCTTCTTCAATACCTTTAATTAAATACCATATTAGCGGTCTTCTCTCATTACCAACTAAAGTAGTGTCAGTAGGATATAAAAAAGGGAAATTAATTCTCTCACTTAAATCAACAATTTCCCAAACTGTTCTGGAAAAAAGAACATCTTTATCATCTATATAACCATATTCTAAAACAGATTCATCATCTAAATCTAATTGACTCAATGTTTTTACACCAATTTCTTCAGGGTTTTTTGCATTTAATAGATTACTCTGGCTAAATGTTAGATTTACACCTATAAATAATGAAAAAACGAATATGACTTTTTTATTTAGTAACATATAATTAATTCTTTAGGGTTACGATTAACGGAGCAGCAGTAGGAATAATAGTACTTGTACCTCTTCCTTTTGGTGCAATATCAGTAATTGTTATTTGAGAGCCTCTTCTGGCTCCTCTTAGAGCTTGTTTTGCTTGTGCGCTCAATTCATCACCTTCACAAATAAACACACCTTTACCTTGAATGTTTATTTTGAAATTATCAACAGACAGTGGTAAATCAAAGTCAAAGCCATTAAACTGAGCATCAATAATTGCAGATGCTAGATCTGCTCTGTTCATGGACATAGAACCAGTTTCACCATCAATTGACCCTAACGGTGAAGGGATAGGCTTAATTCTAAAAGGCACTTCCGTAACTACTCTTTCTCCACTAGGCAATGTACCAACAACTTTAACATTTATGGTTTTTTTACCTTTTAAGGCTGTGGGCATTTTTCTTAAATCTAATTCATAATCACCAGCAGATTTTCTTTCTTTTTTACCAACTAATTTTCCTTTACGTAAACCAGGTGTAGCAAGTGGGTCAACTTTATTGTCCGGAATTCCAGCAAATGAAATTGAAAAAGGATTTCTAACTCCCTGATAAACAACATTCATTTTATCTGCTGAAACAGTAGCTGAATTTGGTTTAGGAACAACTGCGTAAGTACTGTTAACTGGAATAGTGATTATAGAATCACCTTCTTTAAATTGAAATTCACCAGCAATTTCACGTTCACCTACTGCACCAGCTGGGAAATCAAGAATTGTTTGACCAGTTAGCATAGAAGATTGATCTAATTCCACACCATTTATAAGCACTTTATCGGCCTTTAATGTTTTATCATTTTTTCCTAATATAATTCTGCCTGTAAAGTTGTCTCCAGAAAAGAATGCAGTTTTATCTGGTACTACAATAGCATCAAAATTAGTTAAGGATGCTTCAATTTTTAATTTACCCTGAAGCATTGCAGAAAGTAATTCTGATTCAATAGTCTTGACATCGGCTTGTAACATAGTAAACTTAGTTATCGATGCAACTAATGGATAACCTTGATAATGATATTCTAACCAATCTAACTTTAGACCCTCAGAATTGGTTACTTCATCAGTTGAGAATTTTCTTGTGGCATCTTGAACTATATCTTGGAGAGATAAATTATCTTTTAAAATTTCAGCAACACCTTCTCTGAAAACTTTCATTTGATTTAAAAACTCTTTACCCTCTGTGGTAAAAGACTCAGGATTAAAAAACATTTCATCTATAGTTTCAGATTTGTCCATGATTTCATAATCGGTTGGATCTTCAACAGATACTAATGAATTAGTTTTAATATTTTCTATGTGTTGGTAGAGGTTTTCAGCTAAGGTAGAAATAGAATCTGCTTTATTCTTAAGTGAAAGATACTTTCCTGGTTGTTCGTCAGCTTTTTCATCTAAGCCTTGTTTAAATTTTTTATTTCTTTCTGTTGCATTAATATTTGACTCAACAACTTGTTCATTCATCATGCCAAATGCTGTTAAGACCTCTTTTGACATATTTAAAGCTAGCATAGCTATAAATACTAAATACATCAAATTAATCATTTTTTGTCTTGGGGTTTCCTTTCCGCTAGCCATATTGGTGTTTTTTAATTATTTATAATAAATTAAAACTATTTTTTGTTATTCATAGCGCCTAATACCCCACCATAAACATTATTTAAAGATTCTAAGTTAGCTGCTAAAGATGCCATTTGCTTTTGAAGCTTTTCAGCATTATCCGCAAATTCCTTATTAACTTTAGCTAAACTATCTGCACTATCTGCACCAGACTTTGCAGATGCTTCCATGTCTTTAATACTGCTACTTAAACTACCAACTAAAGAAGCATCAATTTTAGCTTCTTTTAGTATACCGTCTAATTTTTTAGATAATAATCCTTGTGGAGATTCTTTGGAACTTCCTGAAGTTGATCCACCTTCTAATTCTGGGTAAACTAATGCCCAATTTGGGTCTTCTTCTGGAACGTCAAAAGCAGATAGAGCAAAAATAATCGCTTCAGTAACTAAGCCAATTGTTAGCATTAAGTTACCAGTTAAACCAATTGAGTCAATACTAAAATGAATGATTTTCATAAGTGCACCAATAATTACAATTGCTGCTCCAAGACCGTAGGCCATATTCATTGTTTTTTTACTTAATTTAATTGCCATAATATTAATGTTTATTAAAATTTATAATTTAATTATTTATCTCTTTATTCTTGAACTATTTGTTTGTGCATTTGCAGTTAAGTCAGCACCTAAATAATCATGTACTGTTCTAAACCCAATAAAACTTCTAGGGATATCTTCGTATTCATAATCTCTAGTGCTAACTTGTAAATAATATTTTACATCTTTCCAAGATCCACCACGGGTTATTTTTTTCTTATTAAATCTCTTATTAACGTTAGGATTTATTGTAGATGAAAAATCATAAGCTTCAGATTCGTAAGATGAATCTACCCATTCAGCAACATTTCCTGACATATTAAAGAGTCCAAAACCATTCGCATCATAAGCATCACCTTCAACTGTGTATAAAGCTTGATCAACAGCATAGTCACCTCTCATTGGTTTAAAGTTAGCCATAAAACACCCTCTATCGTTTTTAGTGTAAGGACCACCCCACGGAAATGAAGCACCTTGTAAACCACCTCTTGCTGCATATTCCCATTCAGCTTCAGTAGGAAGTCTAAATTCAGGGACTAAATCTTTATTTTTTGTTTTTTGAAAAGAATTTTTTTTCATTGTTCTCCATTCACAAAAAGCCTTCGCTTGTTTCCATGTAATTCCGACAACTGGATAATCATTATAAGCATCATGCCAAAAATAATCATTATGCATTGGCTCATTATAAGAATATTTAAAATCCGTAATCCATACAGTAGTATCTGGATAAACTTCTATAACTTCATCAGTAATAAAGTTAGATCTTTTGAAACCATCAAATAATAATTCAAGTTCTTCATCAGTTGGATTTAAAATTGGTGGATTATCATTAGCAAGTTGATTTATTAAGTCTTCTTTAACTTCTAAATATTCAGCAACTCTACTATCCTTATACTTAAATTTAAATTGTTTTACATCCCATGTTCTGACATCATTAAATACCTCATCCTCATCCATAAACATACCCTCAACAACCTCTAAATATATATCATCTGGGTAGTCATTTCTATCTAATATTAGGTCAACGTCCCAATTAAGTGGTCTATTATCAAATGTATTTTCTTTTCTCCATTTTTGGTAAACTCCTAAATCAGAAGTATCTGCGTCTTTATATGCATAAAGTGCAATACCATCACCCTCAAGATCAGCATCAGAGTATTCAGCTTCTTCAGCTAGTTTTGTTCTCATTATAGAATCCCTCACCCAATAAACAAACTGTCTGTATTCAGAATTAGTAATTTCTGTTTCGTCCATATAGAACGATCTCACAGTAACTGTCTTAGTGGGAGCATCATTTATACCGGCGATATCGTCATCAGATTTACCCATAATAAAAGAACCTCCAGGCACAAGAGACATTCCGAAAGGTTTTTCAGAAAAATACTTTTTTCCCTTAACTCCTACCAACTCTCCCTTATCACCTGATCCACAACTCATTACTACAAGCAATAAGACGATTTTTAAGATAACATTCTTCATATTTTTTAAATAATTTAGCTTCATGATTATAAAAAGCACGTAAACTTATCTATATAATTTTTAATATACAAATATAAGCAATCCCTTTTTTTGTTAATTTAAACTTAAAAAATGATTAAAAATATAATACTTAAATTATGTTTTTCTTCTGAGCTTTAAACCATCTTTCTGGAATAACTCCTTTAGTAGCATCTAAATAATCCTCATGCATACAAGGTAATAACGAATGGTCATCTAATTTATTATTTGAATTTTGTACAAAAGGTATTTCAACCCACCATCTAGAAGATTTTATACTTTTTAAAAATACAAGCTCTTGGCTATCGACTAACACAATGAATTTCTGAAAATCTTCAACCTTGTGAAAGTTATTATCGACAATTCTACAGCTAACCCCCTCAATAAAATACCACATAATTTGCGCTATTAACATTTCTGTAGCTTCATCTTCGATTGATGGCAAATATTCATAGATACCAAATGATGAAACTTTGTTACTTATACCAGCATATCTTGAAATAGCACATATTTCTTTACCGTCGAATCCATTTGGTGAAAATTTTTGCTTGGAGCTTAACTCAGATGATTTTATGCTTTTAAGATCCAAAGTAACAATATTAGCATCTCTTAAAATCGGTTCAGCATTTTGTATACTATTATTTAATTCCCCTAATCTGTAGGGTTCAAAATATAACTTTTCCATTAAGTCTATTTCTTCTTGAGAATTAAAATATGTTTGATATCCTAAAACAGAATAATTGAATAAATTATGAGGCTTGTCTAAAATAATCTTACCTAAAAAACTATTATTTTTAATAGGTTTTGAGGAATCTCCTAAATCAAAATTTGAATCAATATTTACTACATTTACTGTCTTTTCTAAGTAGTCATAGGATCTGTAATTAGCATAAGTTAAGTCTTGTGTTCCACCAATAATAACTGGGATAATATTATTTTTTAATAGGACAGAAATAATACTTTGCATCGCTTGGTAGGTGTCAAAAACATTTTCACCCAATATTAAATCACCAAGGTCAGCAATATTCAGAGACCAATTTCCAGGGTATAAATTGTAAAATTTTTTTCTTATTTCATTCAAAGAAAAATTTTCGTCTAAAGAGTTTATACCATTTCTATATTCATTAACTCCAATTATAGCGACATCTACATTAGCTAAATCTGGAGGCGAAGAAACATCAGAAAATATATTAATTCTATTACCTAAAATCAAAGATGAATTTAAGTTCATATGGGATAAAATTAAATCATCCACAGGACTTAAAAAATTATAATTGATCATCTATTATTTTTTACTTTTTGATTTTTTTTTGGATAATTTAGCAATCTTTTCTTTAGCATCCTTTAAAGTTAACTTTTCAATATCAAAGGTTTTTGGAAGCTCAATTTTTACCTTTCCTGAAATTATATTAAATCTACCCCACCTTGCTTTTTCAACTTTAATTTTATCTTCAGACCAATCGTAAACAACTTTGTCAATGTCCTTTTGAATTTTAGTTTCAATAAGTTCAACTATTTCATCTTGAGACAAATTATCCCAGTCGTATTTTTTATTTACGTTGATAAATGTATTATTCCATTTAATAAATGGACCGAATCTACCCTTTCCTTTTTGAACTGGCATATCGTTATATGTTGCTATTGGAGCATCAGCTTTTTGTTTTTCAACTATAATTTCAATTGACTCCTCTAAGGATACTGATAGAGGTGCCACCCCTTTAGGAAGAGATATAAATTTACTTCCATGCTTTACATATGGACCAAATCTACCATTGTTAACTAGTATTTCTTCATTTTCATAATTCCCTAAAACCTTAGGAAGTTCAAACAAATCCAAAGCTTCTTTCAATGTAACAGAGCCAAGCTGCATTTCAGGTGAAAGACTGGCAAATAAAGGTTTTTCTTCATCTTCTACATTTCCAATTTGAACCATAGGACCAAACTTACCAAGTCGAACACTAACATCCCTGTTAGTTTCTGGATGAACACCTAAATTTCTTTTGCCGGATTCTCTTTCAGCATTTTCTTTAACATCTAAGACAACAGGGTGAAAATCTTTATAAAATGACTTCATCATATTTGTCCATTCCTTTTTGCCTTCTGCAATTTCATCAAAATTTTGCTCAACTTTTGCTGTAAAATTATAATCTAAAATATTTTCAAAATGTTCTACTAAAAAGTCTGTAACTATCATTCCTATATCAGTAGGAACTAATTTTCCTTTATCAGAACCGTGCTTTTCAGTTAAAGATTTCTCTTGAATTAAGTTTTCGATAAGAGATATTTGAAGATAATCTCTACTATTACCATCAACAGTACCTTTTTCTATATATCCTCTATTTTGAATTGTTGAAATTGTAGGCGCATATGTAGATGGACGACCAATTCCTAACTCTTCTAACTTTTTAACAAGTGATGCTTCTGTATATCTGTATGGTGGTCTTGAGAATCTTTGAGTTGCATTTATATATTTGTTTTCAAGAACTTGATTTATTGAAAGACTTGGTAATAAATCGTCTTTTTCTTGATTTTCTTCATCTGTACCTTCTATGTATACTTTTAAAAAACCATCAAATTTAATTATCTCACCGTTAGAGACAAACAACTCATTATGCTTATCAGATTGTATTTTTACATTTGTTCTTTCAAGGTTAGCATCTGACATTTGAGATGAAATTGCTCTTTTCCATATCAAATCATATAGCCTAGATTGATCCCTATCAATATTAACAGAGTTTGTTGAAAAATCAGTTGGTCTAATAGCTTCGTGAGCATCTTGAGCACCTTTTATTTTTCCTTTAAATGTCCTTGGGTGAGAATACTTATCTCCATAAGAGTTAATAATTTGATTTTTAGCACTTTCTTTAGCATCATTGGATAAATTAACACTATCTGTTCTCATGTAAGTTATTAAACCAGCCTCGTACAACCTCTGGGCTAAAGTCATGGTTTTAGAAACTGAAAAATATAATTTCCTAGAAGCCTCTTGCTGTAAAGTTGACGTTGTAAATGGTGGAGCAGGTGTTTTCTTTGTAGGTTTTTTTTCTAAACTTTTTATTGAGAATTTAGAATCAATATTTTTATTTAAAAAACTTACGGCATCTTCTCTAGAATTAAATGATTTTGAAAGTCTAGCTTTAAAGGAATCTCCCTCAAGTGTTTTAAATACACAATCAATTTTAAATGAAGATAATGGAGTAAAACCAAGTATTTCACGTTCTTTTTCAACAATTAATCTAACTGACACAGACTGCACTCTTCCAGCAGAAAGACCACTTCTAATTTTTCTCCATAATACTGGGGATAGTTCATAACCAACTATTCTGTCTAAAACTCTTCTAGCTTGTTGTGCATCTACTAAGTTATAATCTATTTTTCTTGGATTATTAACTGCATTTTTGATTGCAGATTCAGTAATTTCATGAAACACAATTCTTTTAGTTTTATTTTCTTTTAATTTTAAAGAATTAAAAAGGTGCCATGCAATTGCTTCTCCTTCTCTGTCTTCATCACTAGCAAGCCAAACCATTTCGGACTTACTTGCCAAATCTTTTAAGTTTTTAACAACAGTTTTTTTATCTTTTGAAACTTCATATCTAGGTGTAAAATCTCCATCTACATCAACCCCAAGTTCTTTTGAAGGTAAATCAGAAATGTGCCCATAACTTGACGCAACAACAAATTCTTTACCTAAAAATTTTTCAATTGTTTTTGCTTTTGCCGGGGACTCAACGATAACTAGATTCTTTGCCATATTTTAAAATTAAGATGTACAAATGTAGAAGAATTTTTTATATATATTTTTTGAAAACCGAAAATTAGCTTTTAAATAAGTCTATTTTATTGATTATCTACCTCTTGTAATCTTTTATTATTTTTGATATGACAATTTGTCATAACATAAATTAAATACTATATTTGTAGACTTAATTATAACTAATATTTAAATATCTGTGAATAAATTATTAGAAGAAAGAAGACAAGGAGAGGTATTAAAAACTAAGATTATTTCTAAAAATAGCAAAAAGTTATATATAGAAAGTTTTGGATGCGCGATGAATTTTAGTGATAGTGAAATTGTCGCTTCAATATTATCTAAGACAGGTTACAATACAACAACAACAATAGAAGAAGCTGAGTTAATCTTAATAAATACTTGTTCAATAAGGGACAAAGCAGAGCAAACAGTAAGAAAAAGACTAGAAAAGTATAATGCATTAAAACGAAATAACCCAAAGATGAAAGTGGGAGTTTTAGGTTGCATGGCTGAAAGATTGAAACACAAATTTCTAGAACAAGAAAAAATTGTGGATTTAGTGGTAGGGCCAGATGCTTACAAAGATTTACCAAACTTATTAGAAGAAGTAGATTCTGGTAGAGATGCAATAAATGTCTTACTATCAAAAGACGAAACTTATGGAGATGTAACTCCAGTAAGGCTTAATTCCAATGGAGTTTCAGCTTTTATATCTATTACTAGAGGATGTGACAATATGTGTACATTTTGTGTTGTTCCATTTACAAGAGGTAGAGAGAGAAGTCGAGATCCAAAAAGTATTATAGACGAACTTAATGATCTAGCAAGCAAGAATTATAAAGAGATTACTTTATTAGGTCAAAATGTTGATAGTTATTTATGGTACGGTGGAGGGTTAAAAAAGGATATTTCTAAGGCTTCTGAAATTCAAAAAGCAAGTTCAATAGGCTTTGCAAAACTTTTAGAAATGTGCGCCGTTACTCAACCTAAAATGAGAATAAGATTTTCAACATCAAATCCTCAAGATATGTCTCTAGATGTGATTAAAGTAATGTCAAAATATGAGAATATATGCAATTACATTCATTTACCTGTTCAAAGTGGTAGCGATACAATTTTAAAAGCGATGAACAGACAGCATACTCGTGAAGAATATCTAAATTTAATTAAAAATATTAAAAAACTAATTCCCGATTGCACGATTAGTCATGATATGATCGTCGGTTTTCCAAATGAAACTGAGGATGATCATAAAGAAACAATTTCTTTAATGAACGAGGTGACTTATTTATTTGGCTATATGTTTAAGTACTCCGAAAGACCAGGAACCTTAGCAGAAAGAAAACTTGAAGACAATGTTGATGAGCAAATAAAAAAACGAAGATTACAAGAAATTGTAGACTTACAACAAGAACACAGCCTTAAAAGAACTAAAGAGTTTTTAAATAAAAAAGTTGAAGTATTAATTGACAAACAATCTAAAAAATCTGAAAAACATTGGGCTGGAAGAACAGAGCACAATAAGGTTGTCGTATTTCCAAAAGAGAATTATAAAATTGGAGACTTTGTTAATGTAATTACAAATGAATGTACAAGTGCAACTTTAATCGGAAAAGCAATTGAATACTCAAAAAATAATTAATTATGGAATCAGTTCAAGCGATAAAACAAAGATTTGGAATTATTGGTAATGACCCAATTTTAAATAGAGCATTAGAAAAAGCATTAAAAGTTGCACCAACAGAAATATCTGTTTTAGTTACAGGAGAAAGTGGTGTTGGAAAAGAAAGCATTCCTAAAATAACACATCAGTTTTCTCACAGAAAACATGCAAAGTATATTGCAGTTAATTGTGGTGCAATTCCAGAAGGAACTATTGATAGCGAATTATTTGGACATGAAAAAGGAGCATTTACTGGAGCAACCAGTGATAGAAAAGGATATTTTGAAGTTGCTGATGGAGGTACTATTTTTTTAGATGAAGTTGGCGAACTACCCCTTACAACACAAGTTCGTTTATTAAGAGTTTTAGAAAATGGAGAATTTATCAAAGTAGGTTCAAGTAAAGTTCAAAAAACTAATATTAGAATTGTTGCAGCTACCAATATGGATATGTTTGATGCAATTAGAGAAAATAAATTTAGAGAAGATTTATATTACAGGTTAAGTACTGTAGAAATTAAATTACCAGCATTAAGAGATAGAAAAGAGGATATTCATCTTCTCTTTAGGAAGTTTTCTAGCGATTTTGCATTAAAATACAAAATGCCGTCAATAAAACTTGACAAAGATGCATTAGAATTATTAATTAACTACAATTGGAATGGTAATATCAGGCAGCTAAAAAATGTTGCAGAACAGATATCCGTTTTAGAGCGTGAAAGAAACATCAATAAGGAAACCCTAATTAACTATTTACCAAATAGTCAAAAAACTAACCTACCTGCAGTAATTAAAAAAAAGCAAGACACAAGTGACTTTAGTAACGAAAGAGAAATTTTATATAAAGTCTTATTTGATATGAAAAATGATTTAAATGATTTGAAAAAGCTAACAATGGAGCTTATGAAAAATGATAATATGTCAGAATTTCAAAAAAACAACGAAAACCTTATTCAAAAAATATACGAACAAGATAAAGAAGTCAAAAATTATCCAATAATTGATGTTAACGAAAACCAGGAGAAAGAAATTAAAGATAATAATTACCAATATGTTCAAGAACTAGATTCACAAGAAACATTATCTTTACATGACAAGGAATTAGAGCTAATAAAAAAGTCTTTGGAAAGACACGATGGTAAAAGAAAACTAGCTGCAGAAGAGCTTGGCATTAGTGAAAGAACTTTATATAGAAAAATCAAACAATTTGATTTATAAAATAATGAAGCATTTAAGGATAATATTATTTAGTTTTTATTTCTGTCTTTTCTCAGGGTGTAGTATTAAATACTCATTAACTGGCGCTTCTATTTCACCTGAAACAAAATCATTCCAGGTAAATTACTTTCAAAATGCAGCTGCGTTGATAGAACCTGGTATTGAAAGAGATTTTACAAATAGCTTAATTGATTTATTAATAAATCAAACGAGTTTAGATTTAGTTAAGTCCAATGGTGATTTAACTTATGAAGGAGAAATAACTGAATACAGGATATCCCCTACTACTGCAACTGCAAACAATACAGCTGCTCAAAATAGATTAACAATTTCAGTTAATGTTAGATTTTATGATAAAAATGATGAAGAAGCCAACTTCGAAAAGCGATTTACATTTTATTTTGACTATGCTGGAAGTTCACAGTTAATAGGCTCCCAAAAGGATACTGCAGTAGAGGAAATATTTGAAAGAATAACACAGGACGTATTTAATGCATCATTAGCTAAATGGTAAATAGTTTATAAATATGGAATTTACTAAAATACTTAAGAATCCAAATAGAATAGATAAGAACCAAATTAGCTATTTAAGGTCTATAATTGATGATTTTCCTTACTTACAATCTGCAAGAGCAATTTATTTAAAAGCATTAAAAGACACTAAAAGTTTTAAATTTCATGGTGAATTAAAAATAGTAGCAGCCTATACAACTGAGAGAAATGTATTATTTGACTATATAACTAACCAAGAGAAAATTGGAACTGAGTTAACTTCTGAAAAAGCTGACAAAGCAAAAGAAAGTTTTGAAGAAAAAAAATCTTTTGTTGACTGGCTCAGCATTTCTAACTTTAAGCCTATTGATAGATCAAAGGAAATAGATAAAAATGAAACCTCCAGCAATTCCTTAATAGATAAATTTATTGAAACTAAACCAAAGATTGGCCACACCAATAGTGAGGTCAATTCAGAGTTTGATTATATATCATCAAATGTATTTAAAGAAGATGCTTTAATGACAGAAACCCTTGCCAAAATTTACATAAGTCAAAACAATTTTGACAAAGCAGTAGAATCTTATAATATTTTAAGTTTGAAATATCCAGAAAAAAGTAGTTACTTTGCTGACCAAATAAATAAAATAAAAAATAATTAACATGGGTTCTTTCTCTATACTTTTAATACTTATAGTTATAGTTGCTTTTTTTCTAGTTGTAGTAATTATGGTTCAAAACCCTAAAGGCGGTGGATTATCTTCATCGTTTGGTGGTGGAGGAACTCAACAACTTGGTGGAGTTCAAAAGACTACCGATTTTCTTGATAAATCTACTTGGTTTTTAGCTATCTTTTTAATAGCATTAATTCTTGCTTCAAATTTTGCTATTGATAATAATAATGAAATTATAGAGTCAAAAGCATTAAATACAGAAGAAGTTGAAACTCAAGCTTTGCCTTTTAACAATTCTCAAGATTTAACTCTTCCTGTAGAAGAAAATTAAATTTACTTAACTTTTTTTAAATATGTAAGTTTGTCAGTATCTAAGTATTGGCACAATTTGTGCATTTAATATATTAAAACAAAAACAAAAAAATTATGGGTTTAAATATCAAACCGCTTGCAGACAGAGTTTTAATAGAACCTTTGCAGGCAGAAACAAAAACAGCTTCAGGTCTAATTATCCCCGATACAGCAAAAGAAAAACCACAAAAAGGAATTGTTCAAGCTGTTGGAAATGGAACCAAAGAAAATAAAATGACAGTTAAAGTAGGTGAAACAGTCTTATACGGAAAGTATGCTGGAACTGAGTTAAAACTGGATGGAAAAGATTATTTAATAATGTCTGAAAGTGATATTCTGGCAATTGTTTAACAATAAAAAAAAATAAAATGGCAAAAGATATAAAATTTGATGTAGAAGCTAGAGATGGCTTAAAAAGAGGTGTTGACGCACTAGCTAATGCAGTTAAAGTAACCTTAGGTCCAAAAGGAAGAAATGTAATTATCAGTAAATCATTTGGTCCCCCACAAGTCACTAAAGATGGTGTAACTGTAGCTAAAGAAGTTGAACTAGATAATGAACTTGAGAACATGGGAGCTCAGATGGTTAAAGAAGTTGCTTCAAAAACAAATGATTTAGCAGGAGACGGAACTACTACAGCAACAGTTTTAGCTCAAGCAATTGTGAAAGAAGGTTTAAAAAATGTAGCAGCAGGAGCTAATCCTATGGATTTAAAAAGAGGAATTGATAATGCAGTTAGTGCTATTGTCAAAGATTTAAATAAACAATCTACTCAAGTTGGAAATTCTTTAGATAAAATTAGACAAGTAGCTTCAATTTCAGCTAACAATGACAATACAATTGGAGATCTAATTTCAACTGCATTTGATAAGGTTGGAAAAGAAGGAGTAATTACAGTTGAAGAAGCAAAGGGTACAGATACATATGTAGACGTAGTAGAAGGAATGCAATTTGATAGAGGCTTTTTATCTCCATATTTTGTAACAAATGCAGATAAAATGATTGCAGATTTAGAAAATCCATATATTTTACTTTTTGATAAAAAAATATCTAACCTTCAAGAAATTCTTCCAATACTTGAGCCAGTATCTCAATCTGGAAGACCATTATTAATCATCGCAGAAGATGTTGATGGGCAAGCATTAGCAACCCTAGTTGTTAATAAATTAAGAGGGGGATTAAAAATAGCTGCTGTTAAAGCTCCTGGATTTGGTGACAGAAGAAAAGCGATGTTAGAAGATATAGCAATATTAACAGGCGGGACAGTTATTTCAGAAGAAAGAGGTTTTTCACTCGAAAGTGCAGATCTAACTATGTTAGGTACTGCTGAAACTGTTACAGTTGACAAAGACAATACTACTATTGTAAATGGAGCAGGAAAAGAAAATGATATTAAAGCTAGAGTTAACCAAATCAAAGCTCAAATTGAAACAACTACTAGTGATTATGATAAAGAAAAATTACAGGAACGTCTAGCTAAGCTAGCTGGAGGTGTAGCTGTATTGTATGTTGGTGCTGCCAGTGAAATTGAAATGAAAGAAAAAAAGGACAGAGTAGATGATGCTCTTGCTGCTACTAGAGCTGCAGTTGAAGAAGGTATTGTTGCTGGGGGTGGTGTTGCTTTAGTTAGAGCTAAAGCTGTTCTAGAAAAACTAAGTGGCGAAAATAATGATGAGCTTACTGGAATTCAAATTGTTTCAAGAGCGGTTGAATCTCCAATTAGAACAATAGTAGCTAATGCTGGAGGAGAAGGAAGTGTAGTTGTAGCCAAGGTTTCAGAAGGAAAAAAAGATTTTGGATATGATGCTAAAAAAGAAGAGTATGTTGACATGCTTAAAGCTGGTATTATCGATCCTAAAAAGGTAACTAGAATTGCATTAGAAAATGCAGCTTCAGTTGCTGGAATGATTCTTACAACAGAGTGCGCATTAGTAGATATTAAAGAAGAGTCTGCTGCTGCACCAATGCCCCCAATGGGTGGTGGAATGCCAGGAATGATGTAAAAATCACTGAGTTTAATTTATAAAAAAAGGCACTCTTAACAGAGTGCCTTTTTTTATTATAATAACTAAATATTTACCAAATTCTTACCCTATTTTCTGGAGCTATATACATATTATCTCCTTCTTTAACTCCAAAAACTTCATAAAATGCATCAACATTTTTAAGAGGTTGAGTTGCTCTGTTATAACCTGGAGAGTGAGGATCAGTTGTGATTTGACTTCTCAAAGCATCTTCCCTTATCAATGTTCTCCAAACTGTTGCCCAAGACATAAAGAAACGCTCTTCAGCTGAAAATCCATCAATTGGTTCAGGTGTTCCATTTTCATTTATGTGTATTTGTAACCCATCATAAGCACCAAGAACTCCACCTAAATCTCCAATATTTTCACCAAGTGTGAATTTTCCATTAATAAATACTCCATCAAGAACTTCCAAAGAACTGTACTGTTCTGCTAAGGCATTCCCTCTTTTTTCAAATTCTTTCAAATCACTTTCTGTCCACCAGTTGTTCACATTTCCATCCCCATCAAATCTTGCACCAGAATCATCAAAAGCATGGGAAATCTCGTGACCAATAACAGCTCCTATTCCACCATAATTTACTGCTTCATCAGCAGTATAATTGTAAAAAGGAGGCTGAAGAATTGCTGCCGGAAAAACTATCTCGTTATTTAATGGGTTAAAATAAGCATTAACAGTTTGAGGAGACATTCCCCATTCAGATTTATCAACAGGCTCACCAATTTCTAAGATGTTTTGATTAAAATTCCATTTAGAAACAGCAAACATATTTTCAGCAAAACTATTTCCTTTATTAACTTTTAAACCAGAATAGTCCTTCCAAGTATCTGGGTATGCAATTTTAACTGTAAACTTATCAAGTTTCTCAATAGCTTTAGTTTTTGTAATTTCGCTCATCCAATCTAAATTTTGAATTCTATTTTGGAAAGCCTGTATAACATTAGCAATCATTTTTTCAGCTTTAAACTTAGCTTCTGGAGGAAACTTTGCATCTACATATAGTTGACCAATAGCCTCTCCTACACTGCCGTTAACAGTCTCTAAGGCTCTTTCTTCAGCTGGCCTTTGAGCTTTAGATCCGTATAGTCTTTTACTGTAAAACTCCCAGTTTGTTTTTTCTATTTCCGTTGTTAAATAATTAGCTGTATTATCGATTGTAGACCATTTCATTAAAGTTTTCAAATCATTGATTGAAGTAGTCTCTAAAACATTATTTAATTCTACCATATACTTAGGTTGCATTACAAGAACTTGTTCTAAAGATTTTTTAATTCCCAAGTCAGAAATTAGTTTGTCCCAGTTCATAAAAGGAGTTAAAGATGTTAGTTCATTAATAGTCATAGGATTATTAAAATTTCTGATATCTCTACTTTCAACTTTATCTAATCGCGGTTTAGCCAGTTTAGTTTCTAAATCAAGAATTAAAATTGCTGCATTGTCAGCGTCCGCACTGTTATAACCAATAAACTGAAACATTTTTGATACATGCTTTAGGTAATCCTTTCTAATATCTTTGGTTTTTTCGTCTTGATCAAGATAATAATCACGTTGTAGACCTAATCCACCAGGGAAAACCCATGCTGTATTTACACTACTATCATTCAAGTCTGGATTAGCACCAATCCCCGCAAAGGGAGCAGAAATCCCTGTAACTGTTGCATATACAGTTTGTAATTCTTCGATGTTATTTATTCCTTCAATAGCATCCAACAAATGCTGAATCGGTTTAATTCCAGCTTTATTTCTTGAGATTGTGTCAAGCTTTGTTTCAAAAATTAATAATGCCTTTTTTTGATCAGAACCTTCTTTATAATTATCATTTATTTGTGCAGTTTTAATTATTTCAAGGACGTCTTGTCTAGTTGTTTTTCTTAATACACCAAACCCGCCCCATCTTGATTCATCATCAGGAATTGTGTTTGTTTTCATCCAATTCCCATTTACATAATTGTAAAAGTCGTCTTTTGGATCAACACTAGTATCCATGTTTTCTAATATTATTCCTGGAATCTTTTCATTTTCTGATTCAGAATTCTGACAACTATTAAACAATAAAATAGTTGAGCATACAATTATAGTTTTAAGTATTTTCATGATTTTAGTTTTTAATTTTGGGGTATGATTAAATATTTTTAAATTCTATTGGTGATTTTTAACCACTTCAGGGTCTCTATATTTACAACAAGGATCTAGACTATTGTAGGCCTTATCAGTCGCTGTCACTTTTTCAGTGTCATGCCCTATCTCTGCAATAGATTTGTGTATATCATTTAATTTGATTTTTTTTTCATTATATATTAAACTAATCTGGTTAGTGCTAATATCCCATTTAGAAACCTTAACTCCTTTTAACTTAATGGTAGTAGTTTCTATTCTAGACTTACACATCATACAAACTCCGTCAACTCTAAAATTTGCTTTCGCATTAGAGTTTTGATCAATATTAGATAGTGAAATTAAAACTGAAATTAATATATATTTTATCATCATTAGTAAATTTTAAATCTTAAACCTGCGTAATACATACTTCCGAATATTGGTCCATAAACAAATGTAGTATCAAAACCTTGACTAAATGGATCTTCACTCATAAATATAGGGTTTTTTTGCTTTGTATTTGTTAAATTTTCAGCTCCAATATAAAACTCAAATTTTTCTGAAAAAACTCTGGTCAGTTGAGAGTTAACAGTTGTAAAATCTGGGGTAGGTGCTTGATAGATTGGAATAATTGAAGTTGTATTTTCAGGAATTCTATTAGGGTATCTTTGCTCTCCAATCCAATTAAAGGTTGTATCAAACTTCCACTGAGATTTGTTTTCACTCAAATCTGAGTTAAGAGAAAAATTTAAAAAAATACGTTCTTTTGGGGTCATCGGTTTTCTCAAAATTCCAGAACTATAATCTGTTTTAACGTCATATAGTTTGTAAGCTAATTTTAAGTCAATGTTTTCACTTATATAATAATTAAATTGAGATTGAAAACTGGATGCATAACTCTTGCCTTCTAAATTATAAAAACTAATTTCATAGGGGTTTTCCCAATCTACAACAACTTGGTTCGTGAAATTAGTATAATAATAATCAAAAACTAATTCAGCCTTGCTGTTAAATAAATTAAAGTTTTGTAAAAATGAGACTCCATAGTTCCAAGCATCTTCAGATTTCAAATCATCTGTTGGTAAAATAATTTGTCTTGTTGTAGCAAATAAATTTTGGTTTTCAGCAAATATATTGGCCATTCTTTTTCCTCTACCAAATGAAAATCGAATTACTGATTTTTCAACAGGAGTGTATCTTAAATGAAATCTAGGAGTTAAAAATGTTCCCATTTTATTATGCCTATCAGCTCTAATTCCAGCAGTAAGATTTAGATTATTTAAATTATCAAAATTATATTCAAAAAATGCACCAATAGAGTTTTCAGATCTGTCATTATTAATATATTCTGTTGTAAAGTCATTGGGAGAAAAAACTGATGATGTATTAAAATGTGCATTTACAACATTTTCTTTATAGGTATCAGAATTAAAGTTTAGACCAGTTTTAATCTTATGTCTTGTGTCACTTATAATTGAATTATAAATAATATTCGAAAAAATACTTTGATGAGATATATCATACTGATTTAGTCCAAAGTATGAATTTTGACTATGATCACTATAAGCTAATTGAAAACCTAAAGTTTGATAAGTAATATCTGGGTTAACATAGCCAAACTTAATGGATGTGTCAAACCTTTCAGTATTAACCTCACTTCCCCAGTTATTTGTTGTTAGTCTATCTAAGCTAGGATCAAAATCTATCTCGCCTGATTGTTTCTCATCCTCTAAATACCTAAAATTAAAAAAACCGACTAACCCTTTCTCTAAATCAGTGTATTGCCATCTATTTAAAAAATTTATTTGATTTGCTAAAGGACTATCTAAAAATCCATCAGAATTATGGTCATTAGATTGGTCATTAGAATTTAAATGAAAATATAAGCCTGTACTTAATTTGTTTGAAATTTCAGTGTTATAATGTGTGTTTAACTCAAACTTGCCCATTGTGTTTAAGTAAGAATTGAAAAACAAAGGGAAATCCGAATTAGGTTTTTGTAATTCTGCATTTATTTGTCCCGAAATACTTTCATATCCGTTAATAACTGATCCAGCCCCTTTAGTTATTTGAATAGATTCCACCCAGGTTCCAGGTATTAAACTTAAACCATAAACTTGTGAAGCTCCCCTAATAGTTGGAATGTTCTCAGTCGTGATTAAAATATATGGGCTAGTTAAACCTAACATTTGTATTTGCTTCACCCCGGTAATTGCATCTGTAAAATTTACATCAATGGATGGATTTGTCTCAAAGCTTTCCGATAAATTACAACATGCAGCCTTTAATAACTCCTCAGAACTAACGTTAATGATATTTTGAGAAGTTAAGTAAGATACTGAGGAAGTCTTTGAAATAGCCTTGATATTAACAGCATCTAAAGTAGACTCTGGTTTTAAATAATGCTTAATGAAATTTTGATTTTTTATGTCAATTGTATCAGATTTAAAACCAACATAACTAATTATAAGATTACTGTAATTGCCAGAGTTTGAAATAGTGAATTCACCATCTAGATTAGTGATAACTCCTTCCGTTGTATTCATCCAATAAACATTAGCTCCAGGCAATACTATTTCAGCATTGGTAGAACTTTGCTCTAGTACGATTCCTGAGATATTAGTCTGAGAAATAAGTGCTAATGGAATTAAAAATATTATGTTTGTTAAAAAATGTTTCATTAAATTATATTTAATACAAAACTAATTTATAGAAAGTCAATTTATTTAATTTTAACATTTCATTATGCTATTATTTATATATAATATACAAATTTTAATATGAAAATTTTAAAGATTCCTTTTTTGTTAATTTGGCGCAGTTGGTTTTACATTATGATATTTGTGACTATTGTTATTATGTCTCCTGTATTATTTATTTTGACAATAAAGGAAGAATATTATCCAATATTATGGAGAGTTGTAAGAGCTTGGTCTAAAATTTTAATATACGGAATGGGATTTCGTTTAAAATTTAAATTAGAACAAGAAATTGAACCAAATAAGAGCTATATGTTTTGTCCGAATCACGGCTCATTAATGGATGGATTTGTTTTAGTTGCTTCTTCTAAAAACCCAATTGTTTTTGTTGGCAAAAAAGAGTTAGAAAAAATTCCAATATTTGGTTTTTTTTACAAAAGGGTTGTTATTATGGTAGATAGAAGTAGTGCAGAAAGTAGAAAAAAAGTATATGAAAAGGCAAAAAAAAGACTTAAAAACGGAATTAGTATTGGGATTTTTCCTGAGGGATTAGTACCTACCGAAGATGTTATCTTAGCCCCTTTTAAAAATGGCGCATTTAGTTTAGCTATTGAACATCAAATACCAATTATACCTCATATTTATTATGATTGTAAACGCCTATTTTCTTGGGATTTTTTAAAGGGTGGGCCTGGGATATTCAGAGTAAAGCAATGTGATTTTGTTAATACTATAGGTTTAAAAAACAGTGACTTAGATAATTTGAAAGACAAAATATTTTCTATAATTTATGATAATCTTTTAGCAGATACAGATTACATGAATGACACAAACAATTCAAAAAACAAATTAGATAATTATTAAATAATTCAAAGATGTTAATAAGTGGATGATTTAGTTGAAAAAAACATTCCTATTTGCAATAAAATAATCTTTAGGTCTGCTTTAAATTCATAAATTTGGGTTTACAACAAATTTGTGTTAAATGAAGGAAATCAAAATAAAATCTGCATTAATATCTGTCTTTAATAAAGATGGTTTAGAACCATTAATTAAAGAACTAGATAGTCAAGGAGTTATTATATATTCCACTGGAGGTACACAAAAATTTATTAATGATTTAGGAGTTAAAGTTATTAGAGTTGAAGATTTAACTTCATATCCATCAATTTTAGGTGGTAGAGTAAAAACTCTTCACCCAAAAGTCTTTGGAGGAATTCTAAACAGGCAAGATAATGAGAGTGACAAAAAAGAATTAATAGATTTTGGAATTCCTCAAATAGATTTAGTAATAGTAGATCTATATCCTTTTGAGGATACAATTAGTTCAGGAGCATCCCACTCGGACATAATTGAAAAAATTGATATTGGAGGTATTTCACTCATTAGAGCAGCTGCAAAAAACTATAATGATGTAACATGTATTTCGTCAAAAGATGATTACAAAGTATTTTTAAATATTTTAAAAGATAAAAACGGCATTTTATCTAACAGTGAAAGGAAATTATTTGCATTAAAGTCCTTTAATGTATCTTCAAATTATGATACTGCAATATTTAATTACTTTAATTCAGAAAATGAAGTTACGGCATTAAAAATCAGTGACACTAATGCTAAAACCTTGAGATACGGAGAAAATCCACACCAAAAAGGTTTTTTCTATGGCGAATTTGATAAAGTATTTGATAAAATTAATGGCAAAGAATTAAGCTACAACAACTTGTTAGACGTAGATGCTGCAGTTAATTTAATTCTTGAATTTAAAGAAGAAAAACCAACATTTGCTATATTAAAGCACAATAATGCATGTGGGATAGCGACAAGAGATACTATTAAACAAGCCTACATAGATGCATTAGCTGCTGATCCTGTATCTGCTTTTGGAGGTGTTTTAATTAGTAATTCTGAAATAGATATAGATGTTGCCGAGCTAATAAATAATTTATTTTGTGAAGTTGTAATTGCTCCAAAATTTTCTAAAGAATCATTAGATATTTTAAAACAGAAAAAAAATAGAATCGTATTAGTTTTAAAAGAATTTAACGAGCCTGAGTTTATCGTTAGGAGTTGTTTAAATGGATATTTATCTCAGCAAAAAGATAAACACACCGACAGTTTGATTGATTTCAAATTTGCAACTGAAACCAAACCTAGTGATAAGCAAATAGAAGATTTATTATTTGCTTCAAAAATTTGTAAAAACACTAAATCCAATACAATCGTGTTGGTGAAAAACAAGCAGCTATTAGCTAGTGGAACAGGACAAACAAGTAGAGTTGATGCTCTAAATCAAGCAATTCATAAAGCTAAAAGCTTTAAGTTTAATTTAAACGAAGCTGCTATGGCTAGTGATGCATTTTTTCCTTTTCCAGACTGTGTTGAAATTGCAAATAATAATGGAATAAATTCAGTGATTCAGCCTGGGGGGTCTATAAAAGACAACCTAAGTATTGAATACTGTAATGAAAATAAAATACCAATGGTTTTTACTGGGTTTAGACATTTTAAACATTGATGAAATATTTTATTTTATTGTTAAATATTTCATCAGATTTTATGTATATTAGATATGAATAGATTTACTTACTTAAACTTTTAATAGATGTCCTTTTTTGATTTTTTGACAGAAGAAATTGCAATTGATTTAGGTACTGCTAACACGCTTATTATACACAATGGTAAAGTCGTAATTGATAGCCCTTCAATTGTAGCACGAGATAGAGTTTCAGGTAAGATAATTGCTGTTGGCAATGAAGCTAACTTAATGCAAGGTAAAACACATGAAAACATTAAAACAATAAGACCATTAAAAGATGGTGTTATTGCTGACTTTGATGCTTCTGAACAAATGATTAGTTTATTCATTAAAAGTATTCCTGCACTTAAAAAGAAGTTTTTTTCTCCGGCATTAAGAATGGTTATTTGCATTCCCTCAGGAATTACTGAGGTCGAAATGAGAGCGGTTAAAGAATCTGCGGAAAGAGTAAATGGTAAAGAGGTTTATTTAATTCATGAACCTATGGCTGCCGCGATTGGAATTGGGGTGGATATAATGCAGCCAAAAGGAAATATGATAGTTGATATTGGTGGAGGAACAACCGAAATTGCAGTTATTGCTCTAGGCGGAATAGTCTGTGACAAGTCAGTTAAAGTAGCTGGTGACGTTTTTACCAATGACATAATATATTACATGAGAACTCAACATAACCTTTATGTTGGAGATAGAACAGCTGAAAAAATTAAAATACAAATAGGATCAGCTACAGGAGATTTAGATGTTCCACCTGAAGAAATGAGTGTTCAAGGAAGAGATTTACTTACTGGAAAACCTAAACAGGTCCAAATATCTTTTAGAGAAATTGCCAAGGCTTTGGACAAATCAATATTGAGGATTGAAGACTCTGTAATGGAAACATTATCTCAAACTCCACCAGAACTGGCTGCAGATATTTATAATACTGGAATTTATTTAGCTGGAGGAGGGTCAATGCTTAGAGGTTTAGACAAAAGATTGTCTAAAAAAACAGATTTACCGGTTTACATAGCTGAAGATCCTTTAAGAGCTGTTGTTAGAGGTACGGGGATTGTTCTAAAAAACTTACCTAAATACAAAAGTGTATTGATAAAATAAGATTAGCTTATGCGTCAAATCATAGATTTTTTTGTTAGAAATAAAAATTTCATTTTATTTCTAAGCCTTTTTTCTTTTTCGTTAATTCTAATATTTTCAAATAGCAGATACCATAATAGTTTTGTTTTAAACTCTACAAATAGTCTTACTGGGAGAATATTTGAAACAACTAACTTTATTTCTTCATACTTAAATTTAAAAAATGAGAACAAAAGTTTAAATGAAGAAAATACTGAACTAAAAAAACTTATATATAACTACTCAAAAGAAACTATTGATGGTGTGAAATATGAAGTTTTCAACTCTAAGGTTATAAAAAACAGTTACAGCCTAAATAATAACTATTTAACAATTAATATAGGAAATATTGATAGTATTTCTGAAGATATGGGAGTAGTATCAAATAAAGGAATTATCGGAATTACAGATAGGGTTTCAAAAAACTATAGTCGAGTAATTTCAGTTCTAAATACAAAACTAAACCTTAATGCAAAACTTAAAAAGTCTAATCATTTTGGGATTTTAAATTGGAACGGATTAAATTATTCCACTGTCCAACTAATAGATTTACCCAAACAAACTAAAATAAATATTGGAGACACTATTATTACAGGTGGTAATTCATTTATTTTTCCAGAAGGAGTATTAATAGGCAATGTATCATCATTTAAATTAGATGATACTCAAAACTATATTGAAGCGGAAATTAGTTTATTTAATGATATGACCAATATTAAAAACGTGTATATAATAAGAAATAATGATTTAGCAGAACTTAAGAAACTTAATGAATAAGATCACCAGAAATATTTTAACGGCACTTTTGTTAATTATTGCACAAACAATAATATTCAATAACATAAACTTGTTTGGTTATTTAAATCCATTTATCTACATAATTTTTATAATATACTATCCAATAAAAAATGATAGAATATTTTTTATTTTCATTTCATTTATTATTGGCCTTTTAATTGATATTTTTAGTGACACTCTTGGATTACATGCTGCAGCATCTGTAACAATCGCTTATCTAAGGCCATTTATTTTGAAGATATCTTTTGGATTGGCATACATACACCAAGTGATAAAATTTAAAAATATTGATTTTAAAAATAAATTAATTTATATATCTCTATTATCTATAATTCATCATGCAGTTTTATTTAGTTTAGAGATTTTTGATTTTTCTAAATTGTTATTTAGTATAGATAAGGTTATTATGTCAAGTTTTTTTACAATTTCTTTATGCTTTTTATTTAGCTACCTATTTAAAACAAATGAAAGATGAGAAAATCTCTTCTATATTTTGCAGTAATTTTTGTTGGAATTTTATTTATTTCAAGGCTCTTTTATTTACAGGTATATTCAAATAAAGAATATAATATATTTGAAGACAATGCTATAAGGAAGGTTTTTACATACCCTAAAAGAGGATATATTTTCGATAGAAATAACAACCTGTTAGTCTCCAATCAGCCTTCATACGACGTGATGATTATTCCCAGGGAGGTGAAATCATTTGATACAATTGAGTTTTGTAATCTACTTAAAATAGATAAAGATTTTTTAATTAAAAAATACAATAGAACCAAAACCTATTCTCCTAGAATACCTCAGGTTTTTTTAGCTCATTTATCAAAAGAAGATTACGGGTTTTTAGCGGAAAAAATTAGAAAATTTGAAGGCTTTTATATTCAAAAAAGAAATTTAAGAGATTATAACACAAATATTGGTGCAAATGTTCTTGGGTATATAGCTGAGGTAAATAATTCAATCATAGAAAAGGATGATTACTATTTAATGGGTGATTTAATTGGTAAGCAAGGCGTTGAAATATCGTATGAAAATGAACTTAGAGGAATCAAAGGGATAAAATTTATTCAAAAAGATAGATTTAACAGAGATGTTGGTAGTTTTAAAAACGGTGAACTAGATATTATCCCAATAGCAGGAAAAGACCTTACTATAACAATAGACTCTGAATTACAGAAATATGGCGAACTACTAATGAGTGGAAAAAAAGGTGGTGTAGTAGCTATTGATCCAAGTAATGGTGAAATACTTAGTTTGGTTTCTGCTCCATCTTATAACCCCAACTTGTTAATTGGAAGAAATAGATCTAAAAATTACATGGAATTATATAGTGATAGTATTTATAAGCCTTTAATTGATAAAAGTCTCTTAAATATGCATGCCCCGGGGTCTCCTTTTAAAATTTTAGTAGGGCTTTCCGCTTTACAAGAAAAAGCGATTACAGAGAAAACATCAATCTATTGCAATAACTACTACCAGTATGGAAAAGAAAAACGAACAATGCAATGTCATTGTGGTGGTGGTCATAGAAATTTAACAAATGCAATATCATTATCTTGCAACTCCTATTTTGCTAATGCATATAGAAAAACAATTGACACCAAATCACCTACTGAAGAATCCTTTAACAACTGGAGTGATCAAATGAAAAGTTTTGGTCTTGGTGAATATTTAAATAATGACCTTTCAGTTGGAAAAAAAGGTGTTATTCCAGATTTTGAATTTTACAACAATTGGTATCCAGATTTTAAATGGGGTGCAACAACAACTTTATCAAACTCAATAGGACAAGGTGAAGTTTTAGTCACTCCTATACAGTTGGCAAACATGACCGCTGCAATTGCTAATAAAGGCTTTTATTACACCCCGCATATTATCAAAAAAATTGAAGGTGCTGAAATAGATTCAATGTTTAAAATTAAAAATTACACGCTAATTGATAGTACCTATTTTGACCCAATAATTGAAGGGTTAAGTAAAGTATATACATCTGGAACAGCAAAGTTTTTACAAGTTCCTGGGATTGAAATTTGTGGGAAAACAGGAACAGCTGAGAATTTTACAAAAATAAATGGGAAAAAAACTCAATTAACTGACCATTCTATTTTCATAGCTTTTGCACCCAAAGACAATCCAACAATAGCAATATCTGTATTAGTAGAAAATGGTTATTATGGATCTAGATGGGCAGGCAGAATTGCATCATTAATGATTGAAAAACATATTAAGGGAGAAGTTACATTAAAAAAGATGGAACAATTAGTAATAAATACAAACTTAGCTGAAGAGTATGAAAAACCATATTTAGATAAGCCTTTTAAAATAAATCAATAATGATTGGCGAGAGAAGAAATGTATTTAAAGTGGATAAAATTTTAATTGGACTATATGTACTTCTGGTTGGCTTTGGTTGGGGCAATATTTTTTCTTCTAGTTTATCTGGAAGTATGGAAAGTATTTTTAATGTAAATGAACTTTATGGCAAACAAATAATATTTATTTTACTTTCCTCAATTCTAATTATTATTACTTTAAGTATAGAAGCAAAGTTTTACGAGAGATTTGCTAGCATATTCTATTTCCTATCCGTTCTTTCTTTAATAGGCCTATTTATTTTTGGCAAGACAGTCAATGGATC
>Ga0209199_1001508_pt1 | contig 27730 bp, 26 predicted proteins | sample COGITO_mtgs_1105_7_FD_184805 | JGI IMG/M metagenome (GOLD analysis project Ga0209199, IMG submission 184805) | Pelagic marine microbial communities from North Sea - COGITO_mtgs_110523 (SPAdes) (version 2) | ecosystem: Environmental > Aquatic > Marine > Epipelagic ...
TTCGAAGCTTGGGGAGGAGCACTCGCGTACACGATGCAAATCTACTTTGATTTTTCAGGCTATTCGGATATGGCACTTGGCCTTGCTCGAATTTTTGGCATCAAACTTCCAGCAAATTTTGCGTCACCTTATAAAGCAACAAACATTATTGAGTTTTGGCAATGTTGGCACATAACGCTCAGTCGGTTTCTCCGCGATTATTTATACATTCCACTCGGTGGAAATCGCCATGGCGATCTAAGACGGCACACTAATCTATTGATCACGATGATATTAGGCGGATTATGGCACGGAGCAAACTGGACTTTTGTATTCTGGGGCGGATTGCATGGTATTTTCCTCACAATCAATCATTTCTGGCGCCGCATTTGCCGCATTGATGAACGATCATCATATGACACTCGCACCGTAGAGCGCGTCTTAAGCCGTATGTTAACCTTTGTGGTTGTTGTTATCGCATGGGTTTTCTTTCGAGCCGCCAATTGGGGTGATGCCGTTGCTATAATCAAAGGAATGGTAGGATTAAATGGTTTAGGTGCGCTGGATGGTCAGTGGCGTGTATTAGATTCTGATCTCTATCTATGGCTCTTGGTATTACTCCCCATCATTTGGCTTGCGCCGAATACACAAGAACTTACCTCAGAGCGCAACCCCGTCATTGATTTTCGCGCGCGCCCAAATCTACAAAGCAATATACTATGGCAATCTCGGAATCGCTGGCTTGCGCCATTAGCGATAGCATGCGGTGTTGCTGCCATATTAGTCATTGTGATACGTAAAGTTGGCTCAGAAGACTTCATATATATGGTGTTTTAATGAATACGATTGGCATTGTTCCCGCACGCATGGCTGCAAGCCGCTTCCCCGGCAAGCCATTACACCCAATTTCAGGGCGTGCAATGCTCGAGCATTGTTATCTCCGCGCGAAAATGTATACGGATTGGGATGTCCTCGCTATTGCAACATGTGACGAAGAAATTCGTGTGTTTTGTGAGGAGCATGGTTTCCCCGTCATCATGACAGCAGACACCCATACCCGCGCACTCGACCGCGTTGCAGAAGCCGCGACGAAATGCGGTGTCGATATGGCTGAAGATGATATCGTGATTTGTGTTCAGGGTGATGAGCCGTTGCTAGGGCCTGATGTAATTGAAGCCGTTATGGCACCGTTCGATGATAAAACTGTTGATGGTACGATGTTGGCAGTTCCCATCCATGATGAAGAAACGTTCAACAATCCAGACATGGTTAAGTTGGTGCACGATCTCAAAGGGAATGTCTTGTATACGTCCCGAAGCCCAATTCCATATATGAAAACGTTCAACAAAGATGCAGGCGCAAAACGCGTTGGTGGTATCTTTGGGTTTCGCTGGCATTTCCTCAAATGGTTTACCGAGCAACCTGAATCTCCATTGGAGCAAGCTGAAGCCTGCGACTCAAATCGAATATGTGATAATGGATTCTTCCAACGCATCGCGCCAATGACCTTCAGGCCGTATCAGTCGGTCGATGCGCCTGAAGATGTGGCGCGGGTTGAAGCGGCTTTGGGCGATGATCCACTTTGGGGTAAATATTGATGATTGACGCTATTTTATTCGACTTAGACGGCACTTTAATTGATAGCGCACCCGGCGTTGCATGGTCTTTGAATCAAGCACTCGTCGCAGAAGGTCGTGCAACGTTAAGCGTCGACCAGGTTAAAGATCTTGTCGGCAAAGGCGCTGTGCACCTGGTTGCTGACGCCCTCAAAGACACCGGCGGAATGGACAGCGATGCACAACGCGACAAAGTTAAAGACGCGTTCTTACAGATTTATAGCGAGAACCCGATCCAGGACACCATCGTCTTTCCAGGGGTCATGGACGTATTAGATGAGCTGCACACTACAGGCATATCCATAGCGCTTTGTACTAACAAGCCCAGAAAAACAACAATGCCAGTCTTAGATATTTTCAGCATGACAAAGTATTTTCCAGTTATTGTCTGCGGTGATGATGTCCCTCATAGCAAACCGGATGGTAGGCATTTACTGGATACATTGGCAGCCATGGGTATGGCTGGAGCGACGGCGATCATGGTTGGGGATAGCGAGAACGATATCCTGGCTGCACACGATGCAAAGATGGCTTCAATATGCGTCAGCTTTGGGTACTGCCATATGCCCTATTATGAGTTAAAGCCAACTGTCTTAATCGATCATTTTTCTGAGTTTCCAGCGGCACTCGCAACACTCCGCGAACAAGTATCCACAGATTAATGACCCGTGTTACCGTCTTATCTCGATCTTTTTCGCGCCACCCTGTTCTTCGTGCAGAGCTGCTGGCGCGCTACCCAGACGCATCCTTTAACGATGCCGGTGTAAGCTTAATGGGCAAAAAACTTATTGAAGCATTACGTGACCACGAAAAAGCGATCGTCGCACTTGAGCCAATCACTGCCAATCTTTTAGATGCTGTGCCCGAGCTTCGTGTGATAGCGAAATATGGTGTAGGCTTTGATAAAATTGATCTTCCAGCACTTATTATGCGTGATGTTTCGCTCGGCTGGACGGGTGGCGTTAACCGCCGTTCAGTCACAGAGCTTGTGATTGGCTTTGCGCTTTCAATGTTACGCAAATTACCTGAGGCCAATGACGCCGTTTGCAATGATAACTGGCATCAAGTCGTTGGGCGGCAATTGTCGGATTGTACTGTCGGCATTATTGGATGTGGGCATGTTGGCAAAGACTTAGGCAGGATGTTGCGCAACGGATTTGGCTGCAAAGTCCTTACGCACGATATTCAGGATCATGCCGCGTATTACGCTGAGACCGGCGTTATGCCAACATCTCTTGATGCATTGTTGAGCGAAGCCGACGTTGTCTCGGTTCACCTTCCACACGATGTATCAACGGCGAATATTCTGAATGCCGAGCGACTTGGCATGATGAAGACATCTGCGATTTTAATTAATACGGCACGAGGTGGCCTTGTCGACGAAGCCACCATGAAGCAAATGTTGAAAGCTGGGAAACTTGCCGGAGCTGCATTTGATGTTTTTGCATGTGAGCCTCCTGAAGATCAGGAATTACTCGGCCTACCCAATTTTTTTGCGACACCACACGTCGGAGGAAGTACTCAAGAATCTATTCTAGCTATGGGCCGGGCTGCGATTGATGGCCTGGACAATTACCGTGCGCCTGAGAAAGGTATTTTTCCGCCAGGTTTATGGTAAAAATTTGACTTGAGGGTTATTAATTTTTCGGCTTGTTCGCTGTAATAAACCAGGACCAACCCATATGCCGCCCAAGCCAGTACTCAAGCGGTGATTGATGTGGCCAAGGTTCGCCGTAGACTAAAACACCACCCAGGTGTGTTCCGTATTTTTTAATCTGGTATTTCCGGTAGAGTTTTCCAATTTTTGGGATGAGATAAAAATAGAACTCGGCTTTTCGGAAATGTGGGTTTTCAAATTTTGCAAATAACTGGCGCAGACCCGCTGCAGTGTAGCACCGCGTAATCGGATTCTGAACCGTCTGCTGATCCCGTCCCCCCCATTCGGTCGCCTTACCAAGCCAGTTTCTATCGCTAAATGCACGCCCCATAATCAGCCCAATACAGAGATACATATTGATCCAGTAATGCCACGAGCTTTTACAATAGAGCATGATAACGGCGCGGCCGCCGGGCTTCAGAACACGCCACACCTCGGAGATCGATGCTTCGGTATCAGGTGTGTGATGCAGAACGCCGTTCGAATACACAATATCAAATGTGCCATCTACGAATGGGAGGTTTTCCGCATCGCCCTGGAGTGCGCCACAACCTGTGGCCATATCGCCCATCAGGTGATATTTCGCCTTGGTCGCGCGCGCGCGCTCAACTGTGATATCAATACTCGTCACGTGAGCGCCGTGTTTAGCAAACAATGCCGAGTGCCCTCCAGCGCCAGGGCCTATTTCAAGAACCGTTTTCCCAGACAACTCGTGCAGTGGCATATCCGCCACCGCCATGTGGCCACGAAGACGAAACATGTCCTCCAGGTCATCCAGTGCCTTCAGCAAATCTTCACGGCTAATGTTGCTATCAACATGGTCGTAAAGCGATTTATAGAGAGAGCCCCAGAAAGCCCTGACATCCGATTTTGTGTCGACCTTCTCGGTCATGATTTTGCCTCCAAGATTAGAGAATAGATAAAGGATGATTCCCCAACTCAAAAGGAAAATCGGTCAATTAGCCTCTGATACCATTTTGCGTAAATGGCTCATTGGACGAGCGCTTTTGCGGCTAAAAGGTCCAGCGGTATTCACTCCCCATCAGCCGCCATATATTCAGCACCTCCTTCCACTTGTTATAGAGTCACCAGAATGGGATATTTCACCGCCTGAGCTTGCAAAAGCACCCCCGATAACACCAATGGCTCTAGAGTTATTGGGCGTACCATTAGTTTTCGACCAAAATAAGCTTGTCGACTTTCTTGACCCGTCCTCTGACGATATTGAGTTCGAGTTAGCGCAGCATAGATTCGCCTGGATCCCGCTTATCGCAGATCTTGATGCCGCGTGGCTCAATGCCTTGTGGCGCACTTGGCGAGGTCAATTCATGAATACCAGTGGATGGGCTTGGCACCCATACACAACGGCAGAACGTGCCGTTAATCTTTTGGATGCGGCAGGGCGATGTGGCATTCCGGATGCGCTCGATGTATTCACAGAAGATCTGGCAACGCACGCACGAGAGATTTCTCAACACCTAGAATACTTTGGTGATCACGATACATCTAACCATTTAGCAAACAACGGCCGCGGGCTTTTCCGACTTGGGTGTGCATTACGCATGCCCCATTTGCGGGCATTAGGGTATGAGATCCTATGCTGTGAAGCAGAACGTATTATTCTTGAAGGTGGTTCTCTTCGAGAGGGCTCGACTCATTATCATATGCTTTATGTTCGTAATTATATTGATGTCTGGCTAGCCGCTCATCGCCATGGGAACGCCCAGGAAGCGGAACATCTAAGAGGAATTGCGGCGCGATTACTCGCCGTTGCAAAACGTTTGGTATTGCCAGGTAGATTACCTCTGATTGGAGATATCTCTCCTGATTGCCCACCAGCATTTCTAGCAGGCATTGAAATCGGCGCCTGTGCCTGGACTGAAACGCTGAGCTATGACGAGCAACAACTCGTTAAAACATTGGCAAAGGAAACCTTGCCTGCGACATCAGAACACCTGCAGCGTGATGGCTGGGTGCGGGCAGATTTTGGATCCTGGTCAATGCTCACATCTGCTCCTTCGACTGGGTGGCCTCTTATGCCAGGTCATGCGCATCAAGATATCGGTAGCGCTGAAATTCATTTTGACGGGCAACCGTTATTTGTCGATCCAGGGCGCGGGGCTTACGGCGAAACCGGCGAAGCTGCCCAGTATAGGTCAGCCGCCGTGCATAGCGGACTCAGGATAAATCACCAAGACCCATATCCATCGAACAAACCCTACTATAGTGACGCGTTTCGCCAAACAGTCGCAGGGCCTGCCTGGGCAGAAGTGTCCGCTAACGATGTTACAGTCACACATGGTGGTTACCGTCGCTTGGGTATTGAATCTGTTCAGCGTACCTGGGTTTTTGATGATAATACTTTAACGATCACGGATTCTATTAAAGGGCGTGGACAACATGTCGCAGAGCGGGCATTGGTGACGCCGCACGACGTAAAAATCAAGGACGACAAAGTCATTATCAACAATTTATTCATCATGCATGCTTCGGACGCACGCCCACGCATAACACCCGTTAAAATCTGGGAAGCTTATGGGCGCAGTAGGCAGGGGTCGCGCATCGTATTTGAGAATACTGTTTCATCATCATGGGACGGCACAATCAAAATTGAGGCTCAACGCTAATGTGCGGGATTGCAGGCGTGTTCGTGCCTTTGGCTGCCACCGTGCCAGACGTAACGCTCACGGCTATGGCAGACATTATGGTTCACCGTGGACCGGATGGGGATGGTCGCTGGATTAGGAAAGATCGCCGATATCAAACGATATTCAGACGTCTTGCCATCATTGATTTGAAAACGGGCGATCAGCCACTCGTTGGTACAAATGGCAATATCATCTTGAGCGGCAACGGCGAGATATACAATTATCTTGAGCTTCGTTCACGTTTTTCAAGCTATCGCTACAAGACCCAAGGGGATATGGAATCTGTGCTCGCAACCCGTGAAGTATTGGGAGATAATTATCCGAACGCCCTCAATGGCATGTATGCGCTAGCACTTTATGATGACAACGCTCATGCCCTGGAACTTATTCGTGACCGGCTTGGGGTCAAACCCATCTATTGGGCAAAATTATCCGGTGGCGGTATTGTATACGGATCAGAAATCAAAGCGATATTCGCATCTGGGTTAATTAGTCCAGAGGTCAATGAACATGCCGTGCCTGCGTATCTCGCACATGGTTACGTTCCGGGCCCAGATACATTATTTAAGAACGTTCAAAAACTTCAGCCCGGTCATCGCCTTTGTATCGATTCCGCTGGGAAGATCGACGTCAAAACGTACTGGCGGCCACAACCAAGCGAACAGGCTCTATCGCCAGACGATGCTGCCGAACAATTATTAGCGCTGCTTGGTGACAGCGTGCGGCTACAACTTCGAAGTGATGTAACGATTGGCACCCTATTATCAGGCGGTCTCGACTCCGGGCTTCTTGTTGCCCTCGCGGCACAACAATCACCCCAAGCCTTAAAAACATTCACGGTGCGATTTGTAGGCGGAACTGACGAATCTCCGCTCGCTGCTGATGTCGCAAAACGTTATGGCACGGATCACAGCGTCATTGATGTGGATGCCAGCGATGCTATCGATAACCTATGGGCAATGACATGGCATCTTGAAGAACCCGTCAATGACGCAGCACTTTTGCCAAATTATCTGATTGAACGTGCCCTTGGTGAGCACGTGACCGTTGCCTTGAATGGCACCGGTGGGGATGAATTATTTGCCGGGTATGGGCGGTATTTTCAAATCCCTGTCGAACAGGCGTATTCGAATATTCCAGCTTGGGTCCGCCGTGGCATTGAAAAAGCAATTGGACCCATTTCATCCATGCGTGCCTGGCAACTTGCCCGCGCAGGTTTATTTGATACAAATCGTGGTGAATACATTCACGCACACAGTACTCATTTCCCACCACCGATCCGTGATTTAATTGGCAACACAAGCGCATCATTACCAGCTGCGCAAGGGGTCGCCACCCGGGCCTTCCTCAATGCATTCCCAAGTGCTGATCTGCAAACCGCAGGATTAGCAGGTGATATTGAAACGTATCTGAATGAAGATCTGCTGACCCTCCTGGACCGCACCAGCATGGCGCACAGTGTCGAAGGCCGAGTCCCGTTTCTAGATCATAGGCTGGTTGAAGCCTCTCTCTCGATTTCAGCGAGCACGCGCACACCAAGACAACATGCAAAAGCATTGGAAAGAAAAATGGCCCAAGGGCTTTTGCCTGACAGTGTTCTCAACGCACCAAAGCAAGGGTTTGTTTCACCAGTGCCGCAATGGATGCGCAATGACTTTGGTTCTATAGCAGAACGGATTCTAACCTCGAAAGATACGTTGCAGCGCGGATGGTGGACAGCTGAAGGTGTACAACGCTTACTACAAGACCCTGCACGGCATGGGTATCGAGTCTATACATTATTAGCATTGGAATTGTCCGTACGAATGTTTACCGACGCATCTGTCCCAACCTCTGTACCAACGGCCAGTCTTCGGGATATTGCCGATGCCGCATAATATAGCGCCGGTCAGCGTGATCATTCCAGCCTACAACGCGGCAAAATCTATTGAACGCGTCCTTAAAAGTGTTGCTGAGCAAACTCTACCACCCGCTGAGATTATCGTTGTTGATGATGGATCAAACGATGACACCGTGGCCGTAGCCACCGCGATGCAAAGTCTGTTTCTTGAATGCCAGCTCATCGTTATTTCACAAAAGAACAAAGGCGCAGGTGCTGCGCGTAACTGTGCGATAAAAGCCGCGACAGAACCGTATGTCGCATTCCTTGATGCTGACGACGAATGGCTTCCAAAAAAACTTGAACGATCAATGGGTGTGTTGAAATCTAAAAATTATACTCTTGTGGCGCATGATTATTTGGATGTAACGCCGAATGGTGAGGTTCACGTTTCATGTGCACGACGCTTTAACGAAGGGCCTGATCCATACGTAACTCTCTATCTAAAAGGCTACATTCCGAGCATTTCCGTGGTTGCCCGCAGAGATATCGTAGTAGAGGCAGGAGGGTTTGATGAAAATCTGCGCAATGCACAAGATTTTGATTTGTGGCTGAAAATCTTGGCGGCGCCGGATACAACTTTTCTCGTATTTGAGGAGCCTCTCGCGCGCTATTATCATACGCCGGGCGGTATCATGAGCCATACAGAACGACGGATTATATGTTGTGTTCAGATTGCATATCGATATTTGCCTGCACTGCATGCAAGGCACAAAAGCGCAATTACAATTTTGGTGCAGCGATTGTTTAACGTCTATTCTGAAGCATTTACAGTTTATGTTAGATCAGGAAAGCTCATCCGTGCAGCGATGGTGCCAGTTCGCTTCGCAGTAGCTGCCACGAAGGCCGCCTTTAATCCTGATGCTGCGTCTGAACGCAAAGAATTCATAGCATTCTGGGGATTTTCAATCTGGGTGATTGCGATCTTTGGGTTATATATTAGTCAATTTCAGAATCTTATTGGCCCGGTAATGAGCGTCTTAAAAAGAACGGTTGGAATAGAATGATCGGTTTATTCGCATTTGCCCTGCTTATAGGCGGTGCGCTGGGTGCGGGTTCAATGGCTGTTCATGTGTCCGGTATTCGCAAGACCATTTCCTTCAGTGAAGATCTTGCAATCTCTCTTACCCTTGGCACTGGGCTTATCGGGTGGTTGATGTTTTTCCCCGGTGTGATGGGGTACCTGACATCATCAATGATTGGCTCAATTATCACCGTATCCTGTCTCGGAATAATTCCACTATGGCGTCAATTTCAAGCCAGCAAGAACGACACACCTAGATCGCCATTCAGCTTCATTGAAAAAATTCTGATTAGCGGCTTAGCTATCGTCATTACCTTTGATTTGCTAGAGGCTTACGCACCGCAAGCTGACGCCGATACAATGGCGTATCATTTTGGAACACCATCTTTATTTCTCCTTCATGGAGCTATTGAGTTCATTCCGCGTGCGCTCGATGGCGGTATTCCGCTTTTACAGCAAATGGGGTATGCCGCGGCTTTATCCCTTGGAGGTGAATTCACAACAAATTTATGGCTTGCTATAACGGGCTGGACTGTCGGCGTAATGACGTTCATCGTGACTTTACGGCTAACTTCAAGGCCATGGGCACTCGCCATTACGTTCCTCGTAATGACAACACCCGCGATCATCTATGGCGCTGGTACCGGGCAAGTTGAAACACGTGCAGCCGCATACGCTATCATTGCAGCTTATGCAATTTACATCGCCATCAAAGAAGAGCACCTCGGATTCATATGGATCGCAGGGATCGCTACAGGGTTATTTTTTGGTACAAAATATACCGGCCTTTTGCTTGGCTTTGCCTGCGGCATTGCCCTTTTGATGCGAGGGCAAAATCGACTCAAGTACGCAACATTATTCACCATTGTTACCCTTGCTGTTGGTGCGCAATGGTATGCATTTAATTTTTACCATTCTGGCGATCCGATATTTCCGATTTTATGGGGCGTTGTCGATTATCCCGCAAACTTTCCATGGACCGACGCACAAAGCCATCGCATTCACGAGTTGTATGATCTTGCCGAAAGTCCCGTTACAAAAAATTTCATTTGGTTCTTCTTGTATCCTTTTGTCGCAACATTAGATCCGTTACTACAATTTGAATCATCGAAAGTTGGTCTTGGCATTGCCTGGTTACTGCTCCTCCCGCTCGCAATATTCGGTGCTTGGAAATTAGGTCGTAATTTTTTCAAATCTCCTGCCATCACATTCATCACGATCTGCCTGGCATTCTACGCTATCTGGTTTTTCTTCGGCCCTTCTCAACGCGTACGGCACTTGCTGCCTGTCTACCCTCTATTGCTCATCGCTTTCGCCAGCTTATCGCATCACGCGCTACTATATTGGCGCTCTCTTTCGGTCCCATATGCCATCGCCATTATCGTCATGGCGTTGATACAGATGGGCGGGCAGACCATTGGTTCATTGAAATACATCGAATATGCGCTTTCTAATACATCTCCCTCAGCCTTTCTTAGAAACAATATTGTTGGATATGATGTTGTCGTTGCCTTGAACACTCTGCTTGATCAGGATGACCGTGTTCTTCTTGCCGATAGGCAATGGCTATATCGAGTGGAGGTACCTTATTTCTATGCTCATCCAGATTTACAAAACGAAATAAAGTTACTGGCAAATAATACTGACCCCGCTTTGTTTATGGCACAGTTAGACGATAAATTAATTACTCATGTTGTCGTTTTGTCATCGGACTTAGATGGGTTAGGCAATAATAGTCCGCTGCAGAATTTTATAGAAACACTGCATTCGAAGGCTTGTGCCCGTATTATTCACACACTGGATGTTCCGCAATGGGCATCAAGAACTCTCAAACCGTCCACGCAACAAATACAAGTTTTTTTAATCTACAAAATGACACCCGATACATGCGACTTAAAATAATCTCAGCGAATAATACTTTAAGTGTCCAGCAAGTGCTCCTTAAAGCACTTATAAGTCGGCGAGACTTTCAGAGATGACGAGCACTATTATCCTTGTAATAGGAGCTTCGTTTTGTATCGTCGGCTTTGGTATTCCATTATTGCGGCGCGCCTTGGTTTCAAAAGGTATTTACGACAACCCGAATGCGCGTAGTTCTCACACTCTTCCGACCCCAAGAGGGGGCGGCATTGTGGTCATATTCTCAATCGGAATCGGCCTGGTTACGCTTTTTTGGAATGACGTCCTTCTACCCGACGGTCTAATAGTTGCTTTAGCATTTGCATGTGGGTTGGCCTTAGTATCCTGGATAGATGATCTTTGGGGTTCATCTGCATTGTTACGTCTCATATGCCAAGCCATCGCTATTGCCGGTATACTGTACCTGCATCCTGAGATTGCTACTGGGGCTTTCCCATTCTTACCCGAATGGGGTGCCTATTTAATCGTCGCAACCATATGGATCTGGTTTGTTAATTTATACAATTTCATGGATGGCATTGATGGCATGACGAGCGTTGAGACCGTAAGCATTTGCGCTGGCCTCAGCTTGTTGGCCCTGACAGGTATTCTTTCAGACGACATTATTCCACCTCTTGCTGTCATCGGCGCAGCTTCCCTTGCATTTCTACACTGGAACTGGGCACCTGCGAAAATATTTCTGGGTGATGTAGGCAGTATTCCTCTCGGGTTCTTGCTCGGATGGTTTTTATTAAAGGCTATTTCGGAAGGCGCATGGGCAGTAGCATTAATATTACCAGGGTATTATCTTGCTGATGCAACCCTTACACTGCTGAAGCGGGCTTTCCGACTTGAACCCATTTGGCAAGCGCATCGCGAACATTTCTACCAAATGCCAATATCACAAAACGTGCCTCATAACATAATTATGTACCGCATCATCATCGTGAATATTATTCTGATTCTCACTGCAGTTTGGCTGATTCCCATAAATGTTTTCGTAGCAATATGTGCTTCCATTTTTATTATTTTAGTTTTACTGCGAGATCTAAGCCAACTCGGCAAATAAACATTACTTCTGAAGACATGATTGTTTGTTTGATTTAGATCGGTGCTGCGATATACCAGATCAAGAAATCGCAAATGATATCAGTATCCAAAGGCAAAAAATGAGCGATCAATCCTTAAGCGTTGTCATCCCGTGTTACAATGAGGAAGCGACAGTAGAGCAAATTGTTGCTGTAGTCCTCCAGGCGGATACGCTGGGTCTGAATTTGGATATCATAATCGTAGATGATTGTTCAACCGATTCAACCAGGTCCAAAGTAGCCATTATAGCCGAAAATGATTCACGTGTCAGACTAGTATGTCATGACATAAATCAGGGAAAGGGCGCTGCACTTCGAACTGGATTTGCTCAGGCAAAGGGCGATTTTGTCATCATCCAAGATGCTGACATGGAATATGACCCTAATGATTATGCAAAACTCCTGGCGCCTTTAATTGATGGCCGCGCCGACGTAGTATACGGCTCCAGGTTTAATGGCGGGCATGTCCGGAGAGTCCTTTATTTCTGGCATAGTCTGGGCAATAAAGTTTTGACGTTTTTATCCAATATATTTACCGATCTCAATCTCACGGATATGGAGACCTGCTATAAAGTGTTTCGGCGGGATATACTTCAGCAAGTGACCATTCAGGAAAATCGATTTGGTTTTGAACCAGAAATTACGGCAAAAATCAGCCGTCTAAAGCCAATGCCCCGTATCTATGAAGTTGGTATTAGTTACAAAGGGCGTACTTATGCCGAGGGTAAAAAAATTGGCTGGCGGGATGGTATTAGGGCAATTTACTGCATCCTGCGATACAACCTGTTTCGATGAGCACGGCGCTGATCCCCGATCAGATGAATAGGGTAGAATTGTGAACGACGACACTCATGCGTATGAAGGTCGAGAATTTGAAGCTGCGGCAAATCTGGTTAATTATTACAACTGGATAACGGCTTATTTCCAACCTTATCTCCGTGGTAATGGCGTTGAAATTGGCGCCGGCATTGGAACTTATTCTCAATATTTACGCCCCTTTTTTTCCACACTTGATTTAGTTGAGCCTTCTCCCACACAGCGCAATCTTTTGGCCCAGCGTTTTCATTCAGATGAAAACGTTTATGCGTTTTCAGAAACAATTGATAGTTACCGGCAACGCACAGGGGACAAATCGCGTGACAGTATATGTATGGTGAATGTGCTTGAGCATATAGAAAACGACCATGCAGCATTATCAGATTTGTCCAAGATGCTGAAGATGGACGGGCATTTATGTATCTTCGTTCCTGCCTTACCTGTACTTTATAGTAGGCTTGATAAAATTTTCGGCCATCATCGTCGATACACGCGACCAGAACTTGTTCGTAAAGTCTCTGGGGCTGGGCTCAAAATTGTTACATGTAAATATATGGACTTTGCCGGTATTTTTGCCTGGGGCTTAATAAACACACTTGGCAGAAGCACCGACCTAAACCCGCGTGCCATGCAAGTTTATGACAGGTGCGTCATCCCAGTTACGCGGGTATTAGAATCTGTGGTCCCTGCACCGATTGGCAAGAGCCTTATTCTTATTGCCCAGAAGGTGGCTTAAGTGATCAATATCAATAGCTTCACACACTATATATTTGGCGCACGCGACAAAAATGGGATTGGCATGGGATTAATATTTTCCATTGGCGGTTTATTTTTCCCAATTGTTGCGCTTTGGAATTCACGGGCAGTGGTTCCGTTCATCGCTATCATAGCATTGTGTGCAGTCGGTCTTATCATTCGACGCGGCTTAATCAAATCCCTGTTAAAGTGGGATTTTTGGTTAATCATCGGCCTTTGTGGATTTCTATTGGCAACTATACATGGTGCATTTCACGTCACGAATACTAATGACGCCATTGTTTCGAGCATTAAAGTTTTTGCGAACACATTGTTAGCTATCTCTTTGTTTTTTGCTGCCACATTTTTGACCCGCCAAGAAGCAATGGCAGCAGCTCGTGGCGTTACAATCGGAACTGTTTTTGTTGGTGCCTTTTTGTTATGCGATGTTCTTAGTAATGGTGTATTGAGTTTTTTCTTCACGAACATGACAGTTACGACGCTTTATAAGTTTTTCTGGTTCAAATCAGCATCAGCCACCTTTGCAATCTGCAGCCTTATTTCTGGATTTTATCTGGTGCTGAATAAGCAATATTGGAGTGCTGCATTTCTTATCGCAGTGTCTATTTTTGTTCAAATTGAGATTGGCAATCGCACGGCTGGTGGTGGACTTTTAGTTGCCTTAGTATGTGGCCTCGGATATCACTGGCTTGGTCAAATAAGAAAAATAATACTGACCACAATCGTAATTCTTCTTTTCTTAGCACCCAGCTATATTCTTTTTACGGGTTTTTCTGCAGAGAAAATCAGTCAATTCATTAACGTTCGAACGTCAGCTACAATATCTCTAGTATATAGAATGTATGCATGGGAATTCGTTCTAAATCGCATAAGTGAGCACCCTGTAATCGGATGGGGATTGGACGGTTCTAAGGAGTTCGGCGAAGAAAGTTCGCTGGTCATATCTGACCCTATTATGGGTACTCTGGGAGAGCCTGTTCCTTCTCACCCACATAATGGAGTGCTAGAAGTTTGGTTAGAACTCGGCATATTTGGAGCTTTATCACTACTTTTGCTGATATCTCGCGGTATCAAGATTTTTGATAGTAGATGCCATTATGCTACAACTCGTATCTGGACATTTTCAATCCTGACGTTATTGACGTGTTTTTATGCCTTTAGTTTCAGCGCCTTCTCAAGTGCTTGGATTGCAAATATCACATTTACAATTGCCATAACGTATCCTTTGAGCCGTTTTGGCGATATGGTGAGTACGCCAAAAACAAACGCACGGCCAACTATACTCACTTAGCCAATAGAATCTTTTGCACTATTGTCTCTAACAACCATTTTTTATACATCATCGATGGTTTTACTTGGTGTCCGTGATCAGTTTAAACCGCGACATGATCGTTTTATTCAACGGTTTGAGCGATAATATATCCAGCCATTTTAAACTCAGTATCCCGGCATACAAAAGCAAAAACCCTGTCATGCCAGATTGAAATCGCTCATTCCCTACGTGCCTAAACAGGCGATTTCCAACTATCAAGTAAATCACTAAGCCCATTGGAGCGTACAAAATTCCATTTTCAAATACCTGCGTGCCTTCGCTTACGATCACAACAATTATTTGCACAGCTACTAATGCCAAATAGTAAAATGCTGTGATATAGCGCGCGAATACTTTCTCTGTATGTACTGTCGCAGCCATTACCCCAAGTAGTGATCCACCCATATTTGTCATACCATGCAAGACACCCATACCTAGATGATAAGTTGCAAGGTTGTTTTGAATTATTAAGCGTAGCTTTTCTTTAAGTATTGGAGACATCCGCGCGGCGGCAGCGACAAACAGTGCGCAGGCGACCATAAAGTACGTGCTGCGCACAAAGTCTGCAGATATCGATATGAAGAGACTAGCGCCAATTGCAGGTAAACAAATGACCCATAATGATTTCGATACAGGAGGCCTGTATTCTTTGTGTAGGGCGACCTGAGCAACAGAAATTATAAACGATGCAGGAAGCAATAAACCGAGAGTTTCAGAAAAACTATACCCTAATAGGAGAAACGTTGGTGTTCCAAATACAAAAATCCCCATTCCGAATACAGACTGGACGCACGACAGTACCAATATGATCAATGCTGGAAATAAAAACTCAAACGATCCCATTAGGAATATTTACTCATTTATGTGGATGGCCATATCCAGATCATGTAAAAAGCATCTGTCTGCAGAATATGCATATTTCGTAGGTGAAAAGGAAGCACTTGTCTATATCATCGATTTTTAATCTGTTTATCGGTCTCAAGGTCCCAACGTTGAGATATTGTTGTTGGCTAAACATATGAAAATTTTATTCTTCACTGAGAATTTCCCCCCAGAAACAAACGCGGCCGCGACCCGGGTTTATGAGCGTGCGCTATACTGGATAAAATGGGGTCATGACGTCACGGTGATTACGTGTAATCCTAATTTCCCCCATGGCCGTATTTTTGAAGGTTACCAGAACCAATATTGTACCGAAAATATGGATGGCATTCGAGTTGTACGCGTACGCACTTACGTTTCACCTAACCGTGGCTTTTTAAGGCGCATCGCAGATTTTTCGAGTTTTATGATCAATGGTTATTGCGCGGCGAAGCATGAACCCGATCCAGATGTTGTCATTTCTACATCTCCACAATTTTTTACCGCTGTCGCAGCCTGGTGGTTCGCAAAGCGGCGTAAGCTTAAATACGTTTTTGAGTTGGGCGACTTGTGGCCAGCTTCGATTGCCGCCGTTGGTGCGATGCGCGCAAATTTTGTACTTCGCATAATTGAGGCGCTAGAGCTCAAGATTTATAGAGATGCAGATGTGATTGTTGCTCTGACGCATTCCTTTAAAGACAATCTGACGTCGAGAGGTATTGTTGATGGAAAAATATCAGTTGTTATCAATGGTGTTGATTTGTGGCGTTACGCACCCCGCCCTCGAAACGCTGAGCTAGCAAAGCAAGCAGGGCTTACCAGTAATGCCTGTGTTTTTGGGTATATCGGAACGCATGGTATGGCACATGCCTTGAATAATGTATTGGATGCCGCAGCATTGGTGCGTGATCGCCGAGACATCCAATTCTTATTTGTCGGCGCAGGGGCGGAACGTAACGCTTTGATTGAACGTGCGCATCAAGAAGGCCTTTCAAACGTCGTCTTTCTCGAGGCCCAGCCCAAAGAACGCATGCCTGATGTCTGGTCCTTGTGTGATGTGGCATTGGTTCATCTTAAATCATCAGAAGTTTTTGCAGGGGTCATCCCTTCTAAAATCTTCGAAGTCATGGGGATGAAACTACCAATCTTGTTTGCCGGGCCTAAAGGCGAAGGCAGTCGCATTGTCTCAGATGCAAAAGCCGGCTTAGTTGTGAACGCCGAAGACGCCAAGGCCCTTGCTGAAAGCGCTCTTACGTTTGCAGATGATGCCGCCTTGCGCGATGAAATGTCGAAATATAGCGCTGCAGCAGCGCCCCGTTATAGCCGAGAAACTCAAGCCCGGCATATGATCGAGGTCCTGCAAGCTGTTATTAACGGGGATAGTCAAACTGTTGCACGTATTAAACCCGATGATAGCGTTCAGTCATGAAAGTCGGCGTGATAGGCGCAAATGGATTTGTAGGCCAACATCTAATTCAAAGATTAGATAAGGCAGGACACGATGTTACGGCATTGGTGCGCAACAAAGCCTCAATGCCAGGCTTAACAACATGTTCTATCGTTGAAATACCGAGCCTCAATAGTCGCGTTAATATCCAAGACCTTGTTGTCATATTGGCGGGACTGGATGTTCTCATCCACCTGGCTGGCCACGTGCATAAAATGAATGACACGGACGACGATACATTATTCCATGATGTAAACGTCGTTGGTAGCGAGAGATTATTCGAGGCCGCTGATACAGCAGACATAAAACGGTTTATTTTTCTTAGCAGTGTAAAGGCTGCTGGAGAGCGCTCCAACAACATGCCCCTCACTCTTGAAAACAGCCCCGGACCCGAGGACACTTATGGCTGCTCAAAACGAGATGCCGAACAAGCTTTGCAAGCCATGGCAGGCGAAGTGGTCTGTGATTTGGTGATACTTCGAGCAACCTTTGTTTACGGCTGGCCGCCTGTCGGAAATTTCAAGTCCGTCATTAATGCCGTCAAAAAAGGCGTCCCGCTGCCATTGGCATCCATCCAGAACCATCGTCATATGATATTTGTTGGTAATTTAGCAGATGCGCTCTGCCGTGCGAGTGTCGCGGATGGCCTCAAAGCCACCCCATATTTTATTGCAGATGATCGACCCGTATCCACCCCTGAACTATTCCGCTACACAGGCCGGGCTTTCGCATCACCAGCACGACTTTTCCCGATGCCCCTGTGGATGTTACGCGTAGCCGGGTTATTGACTGGCCGCAGTAGTACTATCGCGCGCTTAACCGAGAATTTAGAGGTCGATACAGCTCCGTTCCGCCGTGACGCCAGCTGGTTCCCGCCCTATAACATGTCAGAAGGATTAAGTCTGAGCGCGAACATGGACAATCCATCGGCGGAAGATAGGAAATAACGAGCGTGAAGTGGGTGCACCGCATTTCTGGTCGAGGTCTAGTTGCCTTTGCACATGATATTATCATGGCAGGGCTCTCTTTCATGGTCGCCATGTATCTCCGTGTTGGCGCCACCGATTACAAGATTAGTTTTGAACTCCTCCTAGAGGGTGGCATGGCCATGGCCCTTATAGGGGGTATCATATTCTGGCTATCTGGCCTTTACCGAGGTGTTTGGCGTTATGCATCCATGGATGATTTAATGGCAATCACCCGCGCGGCTACTATTTCAATGCTGCTTTTTCTGCTTGTGATTTTCGTCTGGTCACGCATGTATGACGTGCCTCGCTCAGTACCTTTCATTAATTGGTTTGTACTTATGGCCCTGCTCGGTGGACCACGGTTCATTTATCGGTTCTGGAAAGACCCGCGTATCGATCTTTCCACGACAAGTAACAGCAATCGAGTACCTGTCCTGGTGATTGGTGCATCAGACGGCGCCGATCAATTCCTCCGCGGCCTCAGGCAGACTGGGGATAGCGGCTATACCGTTGTTGGTATCTTGTCTGAACACCCAGAGCGGGTCGGCCGTACAATTCGCGGAGTCAACGTAATCGGTACGATCGAAGATCTTGAAAAAACGTTCGTCGATCTGAAGTCAAAAGGGCTCACACCGCAACGCCTCATACTGAGCAAGGACGAGATAAAAGGCGCGCCTGTACGCGACTTATTAGAGCGCGCGGCAGCATTGGGCATCACGCTCGCGCGCATTCCTCGCCTAACAGATTTCCAAAATCCCGGCCAAGACGAGATTGAAATCAAACCTGTTGCCATCGAAGATCTGTTGGGCCGCCCGCAGACACCGCTAGACCGCGATGCCATGAAGGCCCTGATTACCAATAAAAATATCGTGGTAACGGGTGCAGGGGGAAGTATCGGCGCAGAACTCACCCGACAAGTTGCAGCATTTTCTCCGATGTCACTGAGTTTGATAGAGAATAACGAGTTTGCACTTTATACAATCGATCAAGAAATCTCTAACTTACAACCTGAGCTTAAGCGACGCGCGATCATTGTAGATGTTCGGGACCGGAATCGAATTCTTGATACCATCGATAACCTAAAACCCGATCTGGTTTTTCATGTGGCCGCGTTAAAGCACGTGCCTTTAGTTGAAGACAACCCTGCAGAAGGAGCACACACAAATATTGCTGGAACCATTAACGTTGCCGACGCATGTGCCAAAAGTAACGTTATGATGATGGTGCAAATCTCAACCGACAAAGCGATTAATCCAACCAGCATTATGGGCGCAACCAAACGTGCCGCAGAGATGTATTGTCAGGCGCTTGATCTGGCGAGTGATGGAAAGGGGTGTCGATATGTCACTGTGCGATTTGGTAACGTGCTTGGATCGACCGGAAGCGTCGTGCCGTTATTCCAAAGGCAGCTCGAAAACGGTGGCCCATTAACAGTTACCCATCCGGATATGACGCGCTATTTTATGACCATACGCGAGGCTGTGGAATTGGTTTTGGAAGCATCCGTTATTGGAGTCAAAGGTGATCGAACTGCAGGTCGTATCTTTGTTTTAGATATGGGTGAGCCTATAAAAATTGTGGACCTGGCAATGCAAATGATCCGGCTCTCTGGCAAAGAGCCGGGCCGGGATATCGCCATTCAATTCACCGGGACACGCCCTGGTGAAAAATTATTTGAGGAAGTTTTCCACGACGGGGAAACAACAGTAGAAACAGCCCATGATGGCCTGCTATTAGCTGCTCCACGTGTTATTGCCATTGCGGTATTAAACCGCCAGCTGGCACCCTTATTAAAAGCTGCTGTTAATGGCGACGATACGAACGTACGCCGCTTAATCAAAGATGTGATCCCAGAGTATTCAAATAAAGGTGGCAATTAGCCGCTAATGAATTGTTCAAAAAGGAAATGATCCGACCATGAGTGACGCAAAAATTAAACGCGCCCTTGTTAGTGTTTCTGATAAGACTGGTTTGTTAGAACTTGGTCAGGCACTTGCCGCGGCTGACGTTGAAATTCTGTCAACGGGCGGTTCTGCAAAGGCCCTCCGAGATGCCGGTGTGCCTGTCACTGAAGTCAGCGATTTTACAGGGTTTCCAGAAATTATGGATGGTCGTGTCAAAACCTTACAACCAAAAATTCATGGTGGCCTTTTGGCAGTACGCGACAATGCCGAGCATGAAGCTGCCATGCAAGAGCATGACATTGCACCCATCGACTTGCTGGTCGTAAACCTCTACCCGTTTGAAGAAACTGCCGCTAAGGGTGCAGACTTCGATACATGTATTGAGAATATTGATATTGGTGGACCCGCAATGATCCGGGCCGCATCTAAAAACCATGCCTTCGTCACTGTTGTTGTTGATCCTGACGACTACGCCCAATTGGTCGATGAGATGTCTAATAATAATGGTGCGACCACGGCACAATTTAGAACCCAGCTGGCAGCAAAGGCCTATGCCCGTACCGGAAGTTATGACGCGGTGATTTCGGACTGGTTTGCTGGCGAATTGAGCGAGACATTCCCAGCACGCAAAGTTATGTTCGGCGAACTTCGTCAGGTCCTTCGATATGGTGAGAATCCCCATCAGCAAGCTGCATTTTATACTTCAACAGAAAACCGTCCCGGCGTTGCTACTGCTACTCAACTACAGGGTAAAGAGCTTAGCTTTAACAATTTGAATGATACGGATGCAGCATATGAATTGGTTGCTGAGTTTTCTGAGCGTCCAGCATGTGTGATTGTTAAGCATGCGAACCCTTGCGGTGTCGCGGTAGCGGACGACTTAACAACAGCGTATAAACGCGCATTTTCCTGTGATACCGAAAGCGCGTTTGGCGGTATTATTGCTTTTAATCAACGCCTTGATGGCGCCACAGCAAAAGAAATTGCTAAGCTTTTTGCTGAAGTAATTATTGCACCTGAAATCTCTGATGAAGCAAAGGCCGTTTTTGCAGCTAAGAAAAACCTCCGCGTGCTTGAAACCGGTGCTCTACCAAATCCAAACGCAACCGGCATGACCGTGCGTTCGTTGGCAGGTGGGTATATCCTACAATCGCGCGACGCTGCGCTCACTGCAGATGAATTAAAAGTTGTGACAAAGCGTGCACCTACCGATGCCGAGATGAACGATCTTCTCTTTGCGTTTGCCGTTTGTAAGCACGTAAAATCAAACGCCATCATCTATGTCAAAGATAGCGCGACTGTCGGCGTCGGCGCAGGTCAAATGAGCCGCGTAAACTCATCGCGGATCGCCGCATGGAAAGCAGCCGACGCAGCACGCGTTGCAGGCGATGCGACAAGCCGGGCAATTGGATCAGTTGTCGCTTCAGACGCATTTTTCCCATTCGCGGATGGTTTAATCGCAGCTGCAGATGCTGGGGCGACGGCCATTATTCAACCGGGTGGGAGTATGCGTGACGAAGAAGTGATTGCTGCGGCGGATGAAAAAGGTCTCGCCATGGTCTTTACCGGTATGCGGCATTTTCGGCATTAAACCATAATTGGTGATTTTAGAATTTTCGCTCGTCGATAAGATTAGTCGGCATAGCAGCAAGACGTAAATACTGTGCGAGGATATGCATAATTGATTGATGTGCGTCTTCAATGACGCCATAATTATCGCCTTCGACATGCAAGTTTATATCTGCGAGGTCAGCCAACCGCCCTCCAGAAAATCCGGTAAAAGAAATAACTCTAACGTTATTATTCTTTGCCCACGTTGCAGCTTTAACGATGTTTTCGCTATCCCCTGACGATGAAACTGTAATAAGCACATCGCCTGGTTTCGCCATCGTTTTCAACTGATATGAAAAAACGTCGTCGTAAGAAATATCATTTGCGATCGCTGTAAGCGTTTCAACTGTCGAAGATAACGAGACCACTCTGGGCTTGATAGCCGTATCCGTTTGTACACCTTTAAGGTGGTCACAATGAAAATGATTTGAGATCGCAGCAGACCCCCCATTTCCACATACGTAAACAATCTGACCGCTCTGGTAAGCTGTATTTAAACAGTTTGCAGTAGCGGCCATTTTTTTGCGATCAATGGACGCAAATGCGAATGCCGTCTGATCTGCGTAGGCATCAACAAAATCGCCAATTGAGCCATAAGGTTTGTCTGGAAATGTCATAACCTTGCTATATCTCCTTTGCCGCGCACAGGCAACTGTTGCCCGCCGTTCTGGCACCATCAGCAACATCACCTCACCAATAATAAAGAACACCAAGATAGCGGACATTTCAACCCTTTGGCTATCTGCCATAAGTGTCAGTCCACCGACGAACATTGGCCCCATAAATGCCGTTACTTTTACAGAAAACGCATTTAAGTTCGAATTTATGACGGTGCTAAATACGCCATCATTGAGCGGCTTGCAGATTGCGCCGGCTAAATAAAGATTCCTAGCGATAAGCCAATCCCAAACTTGATTAGATCCGCAAAACTCATCCCAAACGTCCCAACAGCGTAAATGCCACCTAACGCAAACAGCGTGTACTAACCATCGGTATAGATCATTCGAGCTATCAGAAACATAAAGGCTGTCGCATGTTGCCGGGCATTTTTTATCGTCTTAACAAGCTGCTTGAACCCGCATCGTACAGCTTAACCTTAATAATCCCGGTTGCGGGACGATCTTTGGTGAACGGAAAAAGCGGCGCCGCAAAAAGCACCATCCAAATTGCAACGAAAGGCCCAACAGCACGTAAATGCTCGGCGACATCTCTATTTAAATAAAATAGTGGCGTTTCCATCTGAACAAACAGAACAAGGTATATCAGCCCCCCTGCATACCCTGTGCCCCAGCCCCAACCAGAAACTCGCCACCGAAAGGAGTAATCTTCTCATGAACGTCAAAATCGTAGTACGCATTGACGGAATACAATGCGATTGTGTTATCTAAATCAGCACCAATTGAGTTAACATCATCGCGGGAGAACTTCGCCGGACCCGTTAGTGTTGTAGTTCCATCGGTCGTGGTCCCTGACAATTCAACTGAGCTGAGCTTAGCTTCTAATCGCTTTGCCCCAACGCCTACACGAAGGTTATTCACACCAAAGTCGGATACACCAATTTCGGCACCAAGCGTGAATGCGTTATCGTAGTCGATCTCAGCTTTTACATTCGTCCACGTGATCCCACCGGAAGAGCCAGAGTATGTATCGGTCTCGACATCATTAATCATTGTGATACCTGCCTGACCTTCAATGTACGGGCTCGCAGCTTGAGCAGACGTCGAGATCGCAAGTATTGAAACACCCAAGAGCGCAGTCCGGAGATAATTAGAAGCCATGATTGAAACCCAGTAAGTAGTCAATATGCACTAAAAATCATCAAATTAACTTCAGTGATTTGTTAAAATTTATGGCTGGTATTATTGTTTTTGCTTTGGGGCTTGTTGGATCATCTCATCGATGAAGGTTGAAATATTTTCCCTAATTGAACCTTCATTGGCGAGTTTAAGGCGCGTTATACCTGCAAATGCATCACTTATAGTAGCTGTAAAACTTGAAGTGATGTTTTTATCGAACCATACGTCTTTATTTTTTAAATTTCGCACCACATAATTGACTGTCGATGTAACAGTAAAATCCAAACCAAATAATGGCTGCTCAATATTTTTCAGGTCGGCTTCAATAGAATATTTGGCTGTATTAATGCCCCCAAGTAATCCAGTCGCATCAAGTGACCGCTCAAAAGCACCTCTAAATGAAGTGTTATCAACTTCAGAAGTCCAAAGAGGATTTGTTTCTTCTCCTCCACCCACACGATTAATTGTAAACGCTCCCTTTATTTCAGGGGGGAGATTAATTCGCTCCGATGGAGACTTGCTGACGACCATGCTATTCATATCAGCTGGCGATGCGCAGCCGATAACAAACAAAAGTAAAAATAACGACGATATTTTTAAGTTCAACAAAACGATCACCTCTATTACTTCTTAAATATCTAGTTTATTGGTATATAAGCACGTATAAGCTGGCAAATCAGGAAAAGGATATTTATGTGAAAAAATAATTGCATTGGCTGCTGCGACATTGTTAGTCGGTTGCGCTTCTCAACCAGAAGAAATTGCTCCTCAGTATGTTTCTTCAGTCCAGTATCAAGACTATGACTGCAAACAGTTAGGTGGAGAAGCCGCTCGTGTTTCTCGGCGAGTTAGTGAGTTGCACGCCAGCCTTGAAAAGACTGCTGATAATGATGCAGCGCAAATGGGGGTTGGGCTTATATTGTTTTGGCCAACGTTATTTTTCTTAGAGGGTGGCGATGGAGCACAAGCTCAAGAATATGCTCGTCTCAAAGGTGAGCGCGATGCTATTGAGCAAATATCAGTTAAGAAAAAATGTGGAATTAATTTTTAACCTATTACTCCGAAGACAGAAAAAGATAAGTCTGCTAATAATAGCTAGATAAAACCACACAAACTTAAAAAAGGAAGGGGGCTAATCCCCCCTAATCTAGCTGTCATACTTTGTGGGTCTAAATCTTTAAAGCTTTGGAAAAATACTCATCGGAAAGAGTGGCGTAAATTTTATTAGAAAGTTCCATCTGAATTTCAACTAGACACTTATTTTAAAAGTTTAGTCGCAATATCAGAAGCCCTCAAATGAGTATACCTCTGTAACATTGTAAGGTCTTTATGTCCTGTAAAAGTTGCAACCTCCATCACGTTTAAGTCTTTCTCAAAGAACCTGCTCGTCGCTTCATGTCGAAGATAATGAAAGTGTAGATCATCAATACCTGCACGTTTTATTGCACGCTTCCAAAGCCCCTTGAGAGCTTCAAAGTGTATTGGAAAGACCAACTCATTGTCTCTGGGCAAGTCACTTAACAAAGTCTTTGCCCTACCTGACAACGGAACATCACGAATGCTCCCGTTCTTCGTTATCGGAAGGTGGCAGAATGATTGATCGATGTGAACATCAGACCATTGCAAAGACAGAAGCTCACCTCTCCGCATACCTGTCTCTATGGCAAATTCAATTAAGACAGGAAACCTAAAGTTCTCAGATTGGATGGCTGCTTCCAACAAACGATTAAATTCGTTCTATACAAGTCTTCTTTTTCGGGGCTCATTTGGTTTTGGTTTATTCAACTTAGAGACAGGGTTTTCAAGCTATTCATAGCCCCACTCACGTTGAGCAACATTAAAGACATGAGATAAAAGGTTGATGTCTTTAATGACCGCCGAACCACTGACAGTTTTTATCCTTTCATCTCTAAAGAGGCTTAAGTGGAAGCCTGTGACGTCTTTAACATTCATTAAAGCGATGCGGTGTCGCTGCAGTGCCGCAATCCGATAGGTTTCTTGTTCTATCGAGCGTTTTTTGACAGTGATTTCTTTTTTATAACGCTCAAGAAAGCTATAGAACGTAATATCAGCATCAAAAAATTGACCTGTATCTATACTGCGTTCCAAATAATACGCCCATTTACGCGCATCAGATTTCAGCTAGAAGCTCCGACATTTTGTCGGGTGACCTTTCCGCCGAACGCGCACATGAAATCGAACATTTTTCTTCGAAATACTCGGCATTTTTTATTTCCGTGGAGCTGCAGTGGAGACAAAATGCAGATGCGAATTAGTAACCCTTTTCGCTTATAGGCAATTAAAAGAAAAAAACTACGCATTTACAATAAGTTATATGGGAGAGAATGGAGCGGGCGAAGAGATTCGAACTCTCGACTTCAACCTTGGCAAGGTTGCGCTCTACCCCTGAGCTACGCCCGCGTCCTTCTGATTTCCAGCAAACGCTGGAAGCGGAGGGGATAATACGCATCATCTAGCGCTTTTCAAGCGTGAAATTTGTTTTATTTTTAATCTTCATTTTTATAATACAAGAACGCTTATTTAAGTTTCGATAATTCAGTTTTGCGCTAAGACTTGCCGTACGCCACCTAGTCGTCCATTTATATGATTAGCGCGCATTAAATAGTTGATCCCCAGGTGGGTAAAGGACGAAAAAAATGGAATTTGTGATGAACCCTGATGGCAGCATGTCGCCAAAAGAAGATCCACAAGGCAACCAGCCCCAAGCACCCACTGCTACACATCAACCTGCACCCACGCCTGAACTCGTGGTTGAGCCAAACTCTTCAGCTAGCTTAGATGCAAAGCCTGTTGGCAGTAGTGGTAGCGATCTTATTAAAGATTCCAATACGGCTAGTTTTATGATAGACGTCATTGAAGCATCTGCTCATGTCCCCGTTATTGTTGACTTCTGGGCCCCATGGTGTGGCCCCTGCAAACAACTAGGGCCATTAATGGAAAAATTAGTACGTGGGGCGGGTGGTACTGTCAAAATGGTCAAAGTTAACGTTGATGAGAACCAGGAACTCGCGTCGCAAATGCAGGTAAAGTCTATTCCAGCAGTTTATGCCTTCAAAGACGGCCAGCCTGTTGATAGTTTCATGGGCGCTGTTCCAGAAAGCCAGTTTAAAACGTTTATCGAAAAGCTTACCGATGGTGCCAAGGGGTTTCTTGATCAATTGCTTGATCAAGCCGATGCCCTGCTTGAAGCTAATGATCCGCTTGAAGCATTGACCGTTTACGGACAAGCACAGCAAGAAAGTCCTGAGAATGAGCGCGCAGTTGCAGGCATGATCCGTGCCGCCGTCGCAGCGGACGAGACTGACACAGCACGCGATATGATCGAAGGGCTTCCTGAGGCCCGGAAAATGAAATCTCTCATTGCCGCAGCTATTTCAACATTCGAGTTAGAACAGGTTGCTAATGACGCTGGCGACACTCTAGAGCTTCAAGCCAAGGTAGACGCAAATCCAAAAGATTTACAGGCGCGTCTGGAATTAGCGCTTTGTCTTTATGCCGCAAAACAAAATGAACAGGCTATTGACGAGCTCTTAGAAACTGTTCGCCAAAATAAAGATTGGAATGAGGGCGCTGCGCGAGAGAACCTGATCAAAATCTTCGATGCACTCGGACCAACTCACGAGCTCACAACAACGGGCCGGCGTAAACTTTCGTCTATCTTATTTTCTTAGGCCGGGTCCATATTTGATGATTGATCGTTTGCGCATTCCAACCTTTGAAACATTGCCCAAAGACCTGGCTGTCTTTCCGTTGTCTGGTGCAATGTTGCTGCCGGGCGGGCATATGCCCTTAAACGTTTTCGAGCCGCGCTATCTTAATATGATTGAAGACGCGCTCAAAGGCTCACGCTTAATTGGCATGATTCAGCCGATTACAGAGCGCAATGAACATCTTTTACCCGACGTCACCCAGCTTTATGAAATTGGTTGTGCGGGTCGGATCACACAATTCGGTGAGACCGAGGACGGGCGATACCTTATTGTTTTGGATGGTCTAATCCGATTTCGTGTTGAGGAAGAACTAGGTGTAGTCGACGGTTATCGTCGTGTCCGACCTGATTTCTCTCCCTACATTCATGATTTTGACATAGACGATACCATTAATGATGAACAAATTGATGATCGGGACCGCCTATTGTCAGCGATGACCCGTTACTTTGATTTGAATGGCATTACTGCAGATATAGACGAAATTGCAGAAAGTTCTGATCAAGATTTGATTACAACACTTGCGATGTCATGCCCTCTTGATCCAGGTGAAAAGCAGGCATTATTGGAATGCGCGACGACATTTCAACGTGGTGAGCTTTTAACTAGCATGATAGAAATTGCAGCTTACGCATCAGAGTCACTTTCCTCCGACGTGCGGCAATAAGTATCTGAACACATAGGAATTCATAATGAGCACGTCATTAGCGACTGAAATTGATCCAAAACTATTAGAAATTT
>Ga0209199_1001513_pt1 | contig 27690 bp, 31 predicted proteins | sample COGITO_mtgs_1105_7_FD_184805 | JGI IMG/M metagenome (GOLD analysis project Ga0209199, IMG submission 184805) | Pelagic marine microbial communities from North Sea - COGITO_mtgs_110523 (SPAdes) (version 2) | ecosystem: Environmental > Aquatic > Marine > Epipelagic ...
CGAACCCGGAAGTTAAGTGCCACTGCGCCAATGGTACTGCGTCTTAAGACGTGGGAGAGTAGGTCACCGCCAATCCCAGTAATCCAAATCTCTATGTACATGTTTGCTTTTATTCCTGTTGTTCAGGAACTGTCGCGGGATGGAGCAGCCCGGTAGCTCGTCAGGCTCATAACCTGAAGGTCGTAGGTTCAAATCCTACTCCCGCAACCAATAACCCCTATGATATTATTATAGTATTCCCCCCTCTGGGGAACCGCGTGACTTCCTGTTTTACTGGATGTTACCAATAGTGTGCCAATAAAATAGCTTTACCGGTTCAGCCTACGCAGTTTGAATTTTAAAACTATTATCCAAAGAGCGCCGAACACAGTCAGTGCAGGCCAGATAATAACAAAAATCCATATATTGATTGCTTCGTAGCTGATGCCCAAAAGCTGGGCAAGGTCAACTAACGCAACCACACACATTTTGAACAGCACATCTACCCAGTGAACACCACTGTCGCCCATCGTGTGTAAAGCACGTTGGTAGTGGTCACTTATGTCCTGTATTGCATTCATTTGGATTTAAGAACCTTGATGGCCTCTGCGCTCATATCATCGACCTGAATATTGTAACTTAACCGTTAGCATCCTCAACCTTCTCGTTGAAAGTGATTGCGGTATGTGTGTGCGGATCGTAATAGCTAAGCATCTATTGTCAAAAATTTGATTTTTGTCTTTGTTCTTTTTTGCGGTTGGAGCCCAACGCAATCCCCAGCAGACACGAAAGAGCACATTCCAGATCAATTTCTAATTTATCTGTGTCTGTCTGTCTGTCTGTCTGTCTGTCTGTCTGTGGGTGAGTGCAGTACAATGCGATTAATGAGGCCCCTCAAGGCTTACTGAGCCTCTTGAATTCCCCCTGACTTGCTGAGGTCTGAAATCAAGCCCTGGACCCGCTCTTGTTAGGTCGTGGCCATATTTAGGCGGATGGGGATAAGGATCTGGCGCAGGCCTGCGTGAAAGATCTTTCTAGAGCGTCTCACACCGCTTAGTAAGGGCCTACATTTTGTCTTTGATTTAGTCTGCTGGAATGCCGGTGATGATTGGTTCTACAAGTTTGGTGTGGTCGCGACTGTCAGTAGCGAGCTCTTTTTTCTTGGACGCAGCGTCCTTGTTCGGTGTGTGCGTTCAGGCGATCACGTTCCTTGGCGTATTCTTCGTAGAACACTTAGAGCAGGTCTTGGTCCATCAGTTTGTTCTGCAGTGCCCTTAACATACGAGCTTGCAAATCTGATTGTGAAATTGTGAGACGGTTTTTGCAGAGCGTTTTGCACCTATCGCGTGCTGTTGAGCAGCCAGATTAAGGTTGAGGAACTTTCGAAGATCTACCCCCGTAGCACCTACAGGTAAGCAAACCCGAAAACAAAGTACACGTGCGCCGTTGGTCTCAAATATTGGTGTTGGTGTCTTTGGTTATGAGAGCGCCTTTTCGGATTTTTACTGTGCCCCAGAGAGTCTGGCCAACGATACGAAGTGTGGGGATATCTGTGACGACCCATTCCGGTTCTGGGTTGAGGCGTAACTTGCGTTGGTCGGTGTCGGGGTTTTGCATGGTTCCGTCTATTCCAGATCGTGAGACCGATGTAGAGCTTGTTGTTAACGATGCAGGTGCCGCGCTCGCGGTTACCATGAAGTGTGGACGCGCTCCAACCTCTTCCAAACGGGCCAAGGATACCTTCACCATACAAGGCATCTGCGATCTTCTTGGACGAGATGCCTTTGGCATAGTTGGTGAAATTCCGTTTATTCGTAGTGGTTTCAGCGGGAATTATGGCTCGGTCGCCTTTTATGGGGTCACCAGTTTTGGTATACTATACGAGGTTTTTATAACTGCAGCCCAAGTGAGCGATTATACTGGCACAGCGGCCTTGATGAACGGCCGGCCAAAAGCCGAATGGTTTCTCGCTGATCGAGGGTATGATGCCGATTGGTTCGGCGAAATCTTTTTAGATAAGGGCACACAGCCCAGCACTCTGGGACGATAATCACTCAAGAAGACCGTCAATTATGACAAGCGACGATACAAACGCCGCAACCGCATCGAAAGGATGTTCGGCTGGCTCAAAGACTGGCTGCGTGTCTTAACCCGTTATGACCGCTGTCCAAAGGCCTTCCTGTCAGCAATCGCTCTCGCAGCAACAGTCATATTCTAGTTATGAGTCCTGACCCTAATAGGTTACTTACACGCAAAGACCCGGAAGTCAGCTTTTCCCCACCCCCCTGAATTTCAAAACTTATAACTATGCAGCGCACTCCCATTTTTGCGCAGCCATGCGCGTGGTTCGCTGTATGGGCCATGTATCTGCGCCACAGTATTCCAGAACGCGCTGGAGTGGTTCATTTCGGCCAAATGCGACACCTCATGCGCGGCGACGTAATTCAACACCTCTGGTGGGCACAGGATCAAGCGCCACGAATACATCAAAGCACCATCGCTGGTGCACGACCCCCAGCGAGAGCGCGTATCGCGTAACGTAAGGCGTGTGTAGGGCAGGCCAAGCATATCTGCGTAGTTATCTGATGCCCCCGCCAAACGATCCCTTGCCATTTGTTTGAGGAAGGCCTGCAAGCGTGTACCGACCTGCTCCGGCTTACCTGGCACGGACAGCGAACCCTCGTGCAATGCAACACGCCGTCCTTGGCCTTCGATAATCTGACGCTCAACGCCTTCAATGGGCAGGGACCCCCCAAGCGTGATCAACTGATCTACACCGCGTTTGTCGAGATGTCCGCGTAGCCAGTCGGCTTTTTCGCGCGCGAAAGCGATTCCCTTGGCCTCGCTCACACCACGGGGCAATGTGAGCGTGACCCGCCCGTCGAGTTGCGAAATCCTTAACGAAATCCGCTTCGCACGGGCGGATTTTCGCAAAATAAGCGGCACGGGAGGAGTGCCGTCTAAAATATGCTGCCTCATATGCACTCCTCTTAGCTAAAACGCTGCAAAGCCTTTGACACTCTTCCTAGGGTGTGGCAGTTGCCGATGACCGTCGAAAGACCAAATTATTCGTGAGGATTTTTCATGCCCAAGGAAGAATGGGGCGTCAAGCGCCTGTGCCCGACCACGGGTAAGCGATTTTACGATCTGAACAAAGACCCAATCGTCAGCCCCTACACAGGTGAGACGATTGAGATGGAGAACGGCAAGAGCCGAATGATCGCAGCTGATGCTGAAGATGCAGCCACAAAAAAAGCCAAAGATGCAGAGGCCGAGGACACAGACGATGTGGTGCTCGACGACGACGAAGACGTCGATCTGGACCTTGGCGATGATGTGCTGGAAGATGATGATGATGACACGGTTTCACTAGATGAAATCGCGGATGTAGCATCGGAAGACGACGACAGCTAAACGCTGTTCTGGCATCGGGGCCAAGTGCGATCCTTTTGTGATTTCAACTTGATCCCGATGCATTCCTTGCCTAGAAGACGCTGCATTAGATGTGCGTCGTCTAATTAGGGGCCTTAGCTCAGCTGGGAGAGCGCCTGCATGGCATGCAGGAGGTCAGGAGTTCGATCCTCCTAGGCTCCACCACTTACGCCAGCCTTTCACAATATCCCTACCTACTTGATTTGAAAGCCTGTATGGGCTCGGATTAGGTCTATTGTGGGGTGTATGACGAGGTGTATTAGTTGAGCTACCCACTTGCTATTGTGGTTAGAAGAGCAGTAAGGAAGAGTTTTTATGCCTGTGTAACGATCCCTGAAGCGTTAAGGCCGTTCTTAAGCAACCGCAAATAAATCTATAAAAGCTTAGGGACCCCTAATGACCGGGATACATATGCAGGCCTGACCGAAAGAGAAGCGGAAATCTGGCGTGAGCTAGACAGGGCAAACCTTGCTAAACATCCACTAAGTATTGTGTTTAATAAGGTAGTAGATATCGCCCATGAGGGTGAGACCTCGTGGATAATAGAAGACCTTTTTGGCCACGATAAACGCTTCACTTTGGAAGATGATATTGGGGAGAAGACCTCAGAGGGATAGGTTCTACACTAAACGCTTTTGATGATCACGAGGCTCAAGTTTCCGCCGTAAGCTATTATTAGGAAGCGGAAGAATCGCTTAACGCCTTCCTTCTAGAGTTCAGAAAGTTCAGTGAAGAAAACTAAGAGCCTAAAAAGAGGAGTAACTCATTCTCTGATGTCGCCCATGAGTACCATAACTCAATATTATTCCGGATAAACAAGAAAACAAACCAGCCCGTAAACTACAACAGTGTTCAGTGGTGACTAACATTTAGGGCTGCTCTGCTTTTGGGCTTTGACTGGGTGAAGGGTGTTGTCCGTCTTAATTGCTTAGTGACGTCTCTAGCCATACTGGACTACGTGAGCTGTCATGGCTATGGCTTAGGTCAAAAGAAATTACAGGCGAGGGGCTGTCACTCCTCGCCACCTATTTTTTAGCTATTCAAATTCAGCATCGAGTTCTTCGTCAGTCAGGGTAGCGGCTATGAACTCTTTCGAGCCAAGGTCCATCATATAATCAGCGTATGCTGACAATAGTAGGCCACTCTCAACAGAGACGTTATATCCGCTCTGAAACTTTCCCTTGTTTTGCTGGATTTTCGTCGAAGTAGAGCCGTCTTCGTAGAGCATGAATACAATTTCTGTGGAACTATTGCCAGCCTCCCGCTTGCCACACATCGCTTCTGGAAAGCATGCTGCTGACTTTTCAAAGCGGCGGCGCATGTTCTTAGCTAGAGCTTTGTCGCTCCACTTATTGACTTTTACTAAAGCTTTTGAAGCTTTGCTAATTTCGTCTTCATTGAGCACAATCGTTTCTCTGATTTTGTCAAACACAGAAGTCTGGTCAACAAAATTTACATCATAAAGTAGTTCTCCCAAATCTGAGACATATGGCTTAATCCACATCTCGCCAATTTCTTCTGTTCCTGGGACGTAATAGGGTACCCGGGGAAAAACTTCCGAGGCTTTGGCTGCGGTTACACCTAAATTTGCGTTACTAGGACGTATTGGCACGCCATACTTTCTTTTACTGTCCTGGTCGTAGGATTTCATTAATTTTTTGAGTTCTTTAACGCGTTCAGTGATAGCGGAGAGCTTTTTACGACTTGAATCGTCTGCCGCTTTTGCAGCGACGTGCGCGCTGATTTGTTCTAATAGCTTGAGCTGTGTTACTAACAGGTCGAACTCTCGTTGAACCTTTTCGGAGTTCACGTAAACATTAGCAACGTTGGTTTGAGTCACTTGTGTATTGTTTACCGTAATCTTTTTTGGCTTTTCTGGCTGAGCTACAATCACATTGGTCGTGTTTGAAATTGCTGCCGTTTGTGGCGCAGGACTGGCTGGTTTAGCTAAATCCGCTAGATAGCTTTGCAAGATCCCGCAATAGCCATTTGGCATGGTGGCGACGCGTCGTAGCGTCTCATTACCACCTGCCTGTGCCTTGAAGTAAGACTGTTTGAGGAACTGTTTTTCAAAAGAGTTTAGTGCACCAGTAATTGGATATCTTAGACAAGCTTGCATCTGCGACACCGCTCGTCTTGTTTTTTGGCCTAAAACGCCATCTGCGGAACCAGCACTAAAGCCAAAGTAGTTAAGCGATTCTTGTATGCTTTTGTTTTCAGCACGCTGTGCGTTTGAGATTGAAGGGCGAACTCTCTTTTTCGAACGACTTGTGGTTGATCTTGTAGTAGTTTTTGCGTTGCCTTGGTTTGCAATAGCCGCTCCGATCATAGCTCCCATTAGACCTTTTACGAAATCGTCACTTGCGGCTGCTGGCGACGCAACTGTCGAACAGAATAGTATCACGGTTATGCTTTTTCGGATTAATTGAGACATTTCATACCCAGGTTGTTTAACTGTTTTTATTACAAATAGCCTTATCGCTGATCAAGACAACATATAATTTAATTTTTAACATTCATACATTAACGCTGCGAACGCATCCAAGGTGATAATCCTGATCGTTGATTGACAATATGTTGCCTCACATTGGTCAGCGAATCAAGTCGCACCTTGAGACTCAAGCTTATCTCGCAGCCGCCATACAGAATTTTTAGGCAAGGCCCGCTTAATAGTGATAGTAGGCACACCGACCTCAAATAGCTTCTGTATTCAATATCCTATGAACTGACATACGGCTAATGCTCATCTCCTCAGCAATCTTGTAAGTGCTGTAGCCGTCAGCCTTCATCTGCCTGACCTTCTCACGGTCAATAGGCTTCTTTGTTCCCTTGTATACGCCTCCAGCCTTCGCTTTAGAAATACCTTCAGCTTGTCGCTTTCTGATGATGTTACGTTCAAACTCAGCAAACGCCCCCATCATCTGTAACTGTAGCTTGGCGAAGGCGTCATCTGCCTCAGCTGAGAATGTCAGGTGTTCAGCTAGGAAGCTGATAGATACCCCTTAATGTTCAGGGTACTAATGATGTCCTGTGGATCCCGTGCAAGTCTGTCTATGGAGTAAACAACAACAGCATCACCTTCACGAGCGTAATTAATCACAGCTTGTGTGCTGGCCTGTCCTTGGCTGACTCACCTGACATATATGAGCGTGGATTATCCCTGAATGTGATGTCCAAATCTTTCGGCTTGCCTGGGCTGGATTGCCTGTCAGGAAGCTGAGATCGTCTCGAAGATGGAACGCCTCAAACACTACCTGTTTATCCGCTATTCAGGCTCGTCAGAGCGGTTGACGATGATCGCCTTGCGTAACAAAGACCATATTCTGGCGCGCAACTGCGCAATCGTTGACGAGAACCTGCCGAATTGGGATGCGTTCTTTGCCCGCCATTCGGAGCTGTTTGAATGGCAGCGACCTGATTGATCTTGCATGGCCTTTCCACGCTACAAAGGGGCGGACGGCGTCGAGGCGTTTTGTGCATTACTTGTTGAGGAAAGCGGTGTTTTGTTCCTTCCCAGCACGATCTATTCCTCTGATCTGGGACTAACGCCAACGGATCGCTTGCGTAGGTTTCGGGCGCGCCAACCTTGATGAAGGGCGGGCAGCACTTGATGCGCATTTGATGCGCAGCGGGGTTGCTCACACAGTTTGAAAGGGTAACTTTAGGATCAACGAAACCTATCGCTGAGGCAAGGATGATAAAGAGTAAGGTGACGCTAAAACAGCTAGAGGCGTTTGCCTTTGTCGTTGATACAGGAACCTTTCGGGCTGCAGCCTCAGCCCTTGGTACGACGCAACCCAACATTTCAGCTCGTATCACAGCGCTTGAAACTGCGCTAAACGTGATCTTGCTGATCCGCGATGCAGGCTCGCTGCGCTTGACGACAGACGGGGAAAAACTGCTGCAAAAAACGCGTGAGGTTCTGTGGGCAGGCGAGGCGCTGATCGAGGAAGCCGGACGTCAGGAATTGATCGAAGAAACACTACGGCTTGGCGTTACTGAGCTTGTGGCCTGTACATGGTTACAAACTTTTTTGCGCTTGATGAAAGATGCCTACCCCAAGCTGCGCATTCAGCTGGAGGTCGATCTTTCCACAGCTATTGATGCACGCTTGATGGAAGGGCAGCTCGACCTTGCGCTGCAAACGGGGCCTTTCAAAACCAAGAGCTTTACCAATGAGGGGTTGGGCCAAGAGCACTATTGTTGGGTCGCCAATACCGAACTTAGGCACCGCCTTGCTGCCAAACCTGCTTTGGATAAGCTGTTTGATCTGACAGTTATTACTCATGCCAAGCACACACAGGCCTGCGCAGCGCTGCACGAAGTTGTTAAGGCACGCGGACTGGGCCAAGAGCCAATTGTGCATTCGAGTGCTTTATCAGCCTGCCTTCCTATGGTGCTCGAAGGTCTTGGTGTGGCGCTCTTGCCCGAGCGGCTTGTTGCAGCAGACGTTGCAGCTGGTAATTTACACGAGATAGAGAGTGATTGGCTGCCTGATCCATTGCTGTTTCATGCCCGTTATGCACCGGCCCGTTCAGCGCGTTACGTGGAGAAAGCAGCTAAGATTGCCAAAGTTGCGATGCAGCAGAAGTAGATCGATAAAATTGATCGAGGTGAAAGATTTAATTGATTTGATTGTTGTGACCGTTTCAGGCCACTTGCATTTGTAATTCATTGCAGGAGCTTCAGATGGCAGCGACATCCATCCGCCTTGGCGTCGATATCGGCGGCACGTTTACTGACGTAGTGTTGGAGAAAGACGGTGTGCTGTTCTCTACCAAAGTGCTGACAACCTACGCCGCCCCGGAAAATGCGATCATTGATGGGATGCATCAGGTTTGCGCCAAGGCGAATGTCGCTCCAAGCAAAATTGACCAGATCATCCATGGCACCACCTTGGCGACCAACGCGCTGATCGAGCGGCGCGGGGCGAAGACGGCCCTGATCACCACGGAAGGGTTTCGCGATGTTATCGAGATGCGGACCGAGTCGCGGTTTGAGCAATATGACCTCAACTTGAACCTGCCAGAGCCTCTGTTGCCGCGTCAGATGCGCTTCACGGTTGCGGGACGCGTGGATGCCAATGGCCACGTCTTGGTTGATATCGATCGAGGAGAGGTGGAGACCGTTGTTGATAAAATCGCAGAAGCGGGCTTTGAGAGCGTCGCGGTCGGCTTGATCCACTCCTACCTGAACTCAGCCCACGAAGAATTGGTGCGCGATGTTTTGGCCGAAAAGCTGCCAGACGTGGCGATCTCAATTTCGTCCGAAGTCAGCCCCCAGATGCGCGAGTACGAGCGGTTCAACACCGTCGTCGCTAACGCCTATATCAAACCTCTAATGGCGTCGTATCTGGGTCGCCTTGAGGATCGTCTCAAGACTGAAGGCGTCGCGTGCCGTATCTTCCTGATGCACTCTGGTGGTGGCATTATCTCCATTCAAAACGCTGCGGATTTTCCTGTGCGTTTGGTCGAATCCGGCCCTGCAGGGGGGGCAGTGTTTGCAGCGCACATTGCAGCACGTTACGGCTTGGACAAAGTCCTTTCGTTCGATATGGGCGGCACAACTGCCAAGATCTGTCTGATCAAAAACCAGACGCCCAAGACCTCTCGTGTCTTTGAAGTTGCCCGCACGTATCGTTTCAAAAAAGGCTCGGGCATGCCGATTTCGATCCCTGTGATCGACATGGTTGAGATTGGTGCAGGGGGCGGATCTCTCGCGCACGTTGATGCCATGCGTCAGATCAGGGTTGGCCCAGAAAGCGCCGGGTCCGAACCAGGACCCGCGTGTTATGGCCGTGGAGGAGAACGCCCGGGTGTGACGGATGCTGATTTGGTTTTGGGCAAGCTGGACCCGGAAAATTTTGCAGGCGGCTCGATCAGACTTCACCCCGGTGCCTCTAAATCTGCGCTGAGTACAGTAGTCGGCGATACGCTGGATATGGATGCTGTTGAAGCCGCTTTTGGTGTTGTCGAAGTGGTCGATGAAAACATGGCAAACGCTGCGCGCGTGCATGCTGTGGAAAACGGTGAAGACTTGTCTCAATATACTATGATTGCCTTTGGCGGGGCGGCTCCGCTGCACGCGGGGCGCTTGTGCGAAAAGCTGGGCGTGGACCGCTTGCTGGTGCCACCGGGGGCGGGCGTTGGGTCTGCCATCGGCTTCTTGCGCGCGCCGTTTTCGTTTGAGGCGAACCGCTCCGTCTATATGAAGCTGTCTGATTTCGACGGTGATCGGATCAAATCCTTGCTTACAGATTTGAAAACCGAGGCGACTGGTTTCGTGCGCACCTGCGACGAAGTCTCACCGATCCTGTCAGAGTTCAAAGTCTACATGCGATATACGGGACAAGGGTGGGAAATACCAATTGAACTGACCGAAGAGCAGGCGATGAACCCCGATGCCGTCACGTTTGAAGTGCGCTTCATTGAGGATTATTCCAAACTCTTTGGTCGTCCGGTTGAAGGGATGGATATCGAAATCACTGTTTGGTCCGTCAACGCCACCACGCCCTTTGAAAAGGTCATGCGGATGGATGAAACAGACGGCTCTGATGTGGCGACTGTTGCGGGTCAACGTTCATTGTTTGATGCGGCGACGGCCAAGTATCTGGATGCGCAAGTCGTCAATCGCTTCGATATGGACGCAGGTCAGCGTGCCAAGGGGCCGGCCGCGGTTGTTGAGGATGAAACCACCATCATCGTGCCTGCCAGTCGCGATGCAATCCGTCAGCCTGATGGCTGTATCGATGTAGTGGTGAAAGGATCAGTGTAATGACCCAACATTCAAAAGTTGCGTACCAAGTCATGTGGAACCGCCTGATTTCGGTGGTCGAAGAACAAGCGCAAGCGTTGGTTCGCACAGCGTTTTCAACTTCCGTACGCGAAGCAGGCGATTTGTCAGCCGGTGTCTATGACACCCAAGGCCAAATGCTTGCGCAGGCCGTCACTGGCACGCCAGGCCACGTGAATGCGATGGCGGATGCGGTGGCTCATTTCATCCGACGCATTGGCCGCGAAAATATCTCTGAAGGCGATGTTTATATCACCAACGATCCATGGGAAGGCACGGGACACCTGCACGACATCACCATGGTAACACCGTCGTTCCACAAGGGCAGTCACGTCGGCTTCTTTGCCTGCACTGCGCATATTGTGGACATTGGCGGTCGCGGTTTTGGTGCAGATGCGGCCAGTGTTTATGAAGAGGGTCTCTATATCCCAATCATGAAGTTCGCTGACAAGGGCAGTGTTGATGAAACCCTGACCCGCATCATTCGCGGCAACGTGCGCGAGCCGGATCAACTAATCGGTGACATCTACGCGTTGGTGACTTGTAACGAAATTGGCCATCGTCGGTTGATTGACATGATGGAGGAGTTTGACCTCGCGCATCTTGATGGCATCGCGGAGTTCATTCTTGAAAACTCGCGCCGTGCCACGATTGAACGCATCGCCGCTTTGCCACAGGAAACGGCTGAGGGTGAGATGACAATGGACGGTTTTGAAAAGCCGATCACATTGAAGGTCAAAGTGAGCATAGAGGGCGACAAAATCGTCTCGGACTTTACAGGTTCCTCTGGCCTCGACAAGAAGGGCATCAACTGCCCGTTGGTTTACGCCAAGGCCTATGCTTGCTACGCTTTGAAAGTTGCCATCGCGCCGGAAATTCCAAACAATGCCGCGTCTTTGGCACCGTTTGAGATCACAGCGCCCGAAAATACAATCGTCAATGCCTTGCACCCCGCCCCTGTGGCTCTGCGCCATATCGTGGGCCACTTCGTGCCAGACGCGGTATTCAATGCGTTCGACAAGATCGTTCCTGACCTCGTGCCTGCCGAAGGTGCTGGGTGTTTGTGTAATTTCCAAGTGTCGCTGCGTCCCCGCACGGATGCGCCCGCGCCAGCAAATGCACGCCGAAATGAAGTACTGACGTTCAACTCTGGCGGCTCTGGCGCGCGGCCCGAACATGACGGATTGAACGCGACAGCCTTCCCGTCTGGCGTGATGACAATGCCGATTGAAGCGACGGAACACGCTGGCCCCGTGATCATCTGGCGCAAGGAGTTGCGGCCTGATTCTGGTGGCGCGGGAAAGACTCGTGGTGGCCTCGGTCAATATATGGAAGTTGGCGCGCAAGAAGGGCATGAGTTCGACATCCAAGCGATGTTCGACCGTGTTGATCACCCTGCACGTGGCCGTCGTGGTGGCAGTGCAGGGGCACCTACAACGATTGCTCAAGACGATGGCAGCGCGATGAACGGCAAGGGCAAACAATTCGTGGCCCATGGTCGCCGCGTCGCCATGGCTTTCCCAGGGGGCGCAGGCTACGGCGATCCATCCGAGCGTTCCGTAGAGCTGGTGAAACATGATCTGGCGCGTGGCTATATTTCGGCCGAAACAGCTGCGAAGGACTACGAATTATCGGCCGCAGATATCGCTGACGTCCAAGCCGCTGTTGCACGAGGGGACAAGATATGAAGACCCAAACACCACAAAGTACATCCTATGACGTCGTGATTATTGGCGGCGCGATGATGGGGGCATCAGCCGCTTGGTTCCTGTCAGATGACAAGGACTTTGATGGTAAAGTGTTGGTTGTGGATCGCGATCTAAGCTATGAAAACACCTCGACGATGCACACCAATTCATGCATGCGCCAGCAGTTTTCAGGCGAGTTGAATGTACGTATCAGCCAGTTTGCCGCAGACTTCGTTAAGAACCTGCCGCGCTACATGGGCAATGACGACCGTGTGCCAGAACTGTCGATCCGCTCCTTCGGCTATATGTATCTCGCCGATAACGACGGCTTTGCAGAAGTGCTGCGCGAAAGCCAAGCGGTGCAAGTCGCTGTGGGTGCCGCGACACAGTTGATGACGCCCGATCAGATCAAAGCTGCCTATCCGTTCTACAATGTCGATGACATCGTTTTGGGTTCAATCAATCTTGTTGACGAAGGGTTTTGGGACGCGACCGCCGTATTCGATTGGTGGCGCAAGTCCGCGCGTGAACGTGGTGTCGAATACATCGAGAACGAGGTCGTTGCGATCACCAAAAACGCGGCGGGTACGCGCGTTGAAAGCGTGACGCTGAAATCGGGCGAGGTTATCTCTTGCGGTCAAGTGTTGAATGCGTCTGGTCCAAGGGCATCCCGCACCGCTGAAATGGCAGGCATCACCGTGCCAATTGAGCCGCGCAAGCGCTTCTCTTGGATCTTCTCAGCTGAGAAATCGCTAGACCGTGACCTGCCCCTGACGATTGATCCTTCAGGCATTCACGTTCGCGAAAATGGAGGTGGCACGTATCAATGTGGCGGGCATTCAAACATTGATCCTGCGGCGGACTACGATGACTTCGATATGGATCACAGCATTTGGGAAAACCACGTCTGGCCGATCCTTGCCACTCGCATTCCGCAGTTTGAGGCGATCAAAGTGCAATCCGAATGGGCAGGGCATTACGCCTACAACACCTTTGATCACAACGCGATTCTGGGTCCTCATTTGGAGGTCGAGAACTTCTTCTTTCTCAATGGATTTTCGGGGCATGGCTTACAGCAATCCCCTGCCATGGGGCGCGGCACGGCTGAAATCATAGTGCATGGAGCTTATAAAACGCTCGACATGACGCAGTTTCATTTCGACCGCATTCCAGCGGGTCGCAAAATCATCGAGAAGGCGATCATCTGATGAAACTTGCTGCAAATCCTTTCACCCATGCGCTTGGTGCTGGTGATAAACAGGTTGGCCTTTGGATCAGCCTGTGCAGCAATTTCGTTGCCGAAGTCACCGCGCATGCGGGCTATGACTGGGCGCTGATCGATATGGAGCACAGCCCCAACGACTACTTTAGCGTTTTGAGCCAAATGCAGGCTTTTGCCGCCAGTGACACTACTGCAATTGTACGGGTCGAATGGAACGATACAGTCGCGGTTAAACGGCTGCTTGATTTGGGTGCGCCAGGTATTTTGTTCCCGATGATCCAATCGGTCGAGGAGGCTGAGAAAGCCGTCGCGGCAACCCGCTATCCACCCCACGGCGTACGCGGTGTATCGGGCGGTACACGGGCCACCAAATTCGGACGTGTGAAGGATTACGTCGTGCGTATTGAAGAGGAAACAACCGTCCTTTTGCAGCTTGAAACACGCGCCGCTGTTGAGCGGGCCGAAGCGATTGCGGATGTGGATGGTATTCACGGGATTTTCTTTGGCCCGGCTGATATCGCAGCGGACATTGGAAAACTTGGCAAACCGATGGACGCGGAGGTGTGGGCGTTGATCAAACCTGCTGCTCAGAAGCTTATTGCAAAAGGAATTCCAGTTGGAACGCTTGTCCTTGATCCTGCATTTGCAACTGAATTGCTGAACGAAGGGTTCACCTTCGTTGCGTGTGGAACGGACGCGAGTTTGCTTGCTAAAGCGTCTGACCATCTGCTCGCCACCGTCAAAGAAGGCTTGTAATGAAGTTCGCGTCGTCCCGCCTTGATCTGGTCAAACCTTCCGCGTCTGCGTGGGTCAGCCAAGCCGCAAAAGAGGCCAAGGCACGCGGCGAAGATGTTATTGACCTTGGCCTCGGCGAGCCAGATTTCGACACGCCTGCGCATATCATAGAGGCGGCCCATCGAGCTGCCTTGCGCGGTGAAACGCGGTATCCCCCGACAAACGGCACGCTAGCAATGCGCCAAGCGGTGGTGGATAAGCTGGCTCGTGAAAACAAATTGAGTTACGCACCCGACGACGTCATCGTCTCGAATGGGGCGAAGCAGGTTTTGTTCAATGCAATGATGGGGACGCTGGAAGATGGCGACGAAGTCTTGATGTGCGCGCCCTATTTTGGGCAGTACAAGGACATCGTATTGATCCTTGGCGGCCAAGCCGTGGCTCTGGAATGTCCAGCGGAAAATGGCTTTCAACTGAGGCCGACACAGCTTGAAGCGGCGATCACCCCCAAGACCCGCTGGATCATGCTGAACCTACCATCAAATCCCGCAGGTGCTGTGTATTCGGATGAAGATTTGCGTGAACTGGGCGCAGTTTTAGAGAAACATCCCGACGTGCTGATCCTCTCGGACGAGATTTACGAGCACATCTTGTTTGATGGCCGCACGTTTCTGTCTTTTGCCGCGGCCAATCCATCGCTGAAAGACCGCACTCTCACAGTGAACGGTGTGTCCAAGGCCTATGCGATGACCGGTTGGCGCATAGGCTACGGTGTGGGGCCAAAGCCGTTGATTGCCGCAATGACCAAAGTGCAGAGCCAGATTTGCTCGGGCGCTTGTTCAGTTGCGCAAGCCGCTGCAGCTGCCGCGCTGAACGGACCGCAAGACGATGTGCGCCGTTTCTGCGCCGCTTTTGAGGAGCGCCGTAATTTGGTTGTGGAGCGCATTTCGCAGATCGATGGGCTGACGCTCGATCCGCCGGGGGGTGCTTTTTATGGCTTGATCGGATGCGCTGATCTGATCGGTGCGCAAACCACCGATGGTGATGTGCTGGCCAATGATTCTGAGATCACCGCCCATATCCTCAAAGATGCGGGCATCGCTGCCGTTCCGGGCAGTGCTTATGAGCTGTCCCCGTTTTTCCGTATCTCAACGGCTGCTTCGATGGATGTTCTCGGCCAAGCGATAGACCGTATCGCGACATCCGTAGCCAAACTCAAAAGAAAGACCTGAGCCATGAAACTGAAAAAACTTGTCCTTACCGGAGCTGCTGGCCGTCTCGGATCGTACCTACGCGAGCCCCTGTCGAAGATGTGCGACGTGCTTGTGTCTACGGATATCGTCGATGATATCGGTACGCTTTATGACGGCGAGACCTACGCGAAAGGCGATCTGGCGAGCTATGATGACATGATGCGCGTGCTGGAAGGCGCGGATATGGTTGTTCACATGGGCGCATATGCTGATGAGGGACCGTTTGAAAAACTGCTCGGCCCGAATTTTGTGGGCGCCTATAATATCTGGGAAGCTGCCTATCAGCATGGCCTGAAACGCGTCGTTTATGGTAGTTCTATTCATGCGGTCGGGATGCACCCGAAGAATGAGTTCATTGGCATCGACGTGCGTCACCGCCCCGACACATTCTACGGTTTGGCCAAGTGCTTTGCCGAAGATCTGGGGTCGATGTATTGGGACAAACGCGGCCTTGAGAGCGTACATATGCGCATTCTGTCTTGCGCCCAAGTTACCAACGCACGCGCGCTTGGGTCGTGGCTCTCCTACGATGACCTGATCCAACTGGTGCAGCGCAGCATCGAAACACCTGTGACGGGTTTCTCGGTTGTCTACGGGGTTTCGAACAATGATCGTGCGCCGGTCGATAATGCCAAGGCGAGCTTTCTCGGGTATCGTCCCACTGACAATGCCGAAAAATTTGCTGAGGCCATTCAGGCCGAGACCGAGCCGATGGACAGCCAAGATCCTGGCAACATGTGCCACGGCGGACCGTTCGCAAGTGTGGAGCTTGGTAATAGTGGTGTCGCTACGATGAACATCATCGACGATACCAAGAAAACTTAAGAGGAGACCACAGATGTCTGACGTAAAAGTAGCACTGATCACTGCTGGCGGGTCCGGCATGGGCGCAGATAGTGCGCGCGCATTGGCCGCTGATGGGTTCAAGGTTGGTATCCTGTCGTCATCTGGCAAGGGCGAAGCCTTGGCCAAGGAATTGGGTGGGGTCGGTATCACGGGCACCAACAAATCCGAAGAAGATCTGCAAAAGCTGGTAGATGCCGCAATGGATCATTGGGGGCGCATTGACGTGCTGGTGAATTCCGCGGGCCACGGTCCGCGCGCACCTGTGTTGGAGCTAAAGGACGAAGATTGGCATGAAGGCATGGAGGTTTATTTCCTCAACGCTGTCCGCCCGACACGTTTGGTGACGCCGATCATGTTAAAACAAGGCGGTGGCGCGATCATCAACATCTCGACCTTTGCTGCGTTTGAACCAAATCCAGTCTTCCCGACTTCCGGCGTGATGCGCGCAGGCCTTGCCGCTTACAGCAAGCTGTTCGCCGACAAATACGCGGCTCAGAACATCCGGATGAATAACGTGTTACCCGGATTTATCGACAGCCTTCCAGAAAAAGAAGAGTTCCGCAGCATGATCCCAATGGGGCGCTACGGCAATTCACTGAATGAGATCGCAAGTGTCGTCGCGTTCCTCGCGTCTGGGGGCGGTGCCTATATTACAGGGCAGAACATTCGGGTAGATGGCGGGATTACGCGATCAGTCTAGAGGTTGCGCGACGTGTGCAGAACAAGGTTGGTGCGTCCAGAGCTCAGCTATACGCGATTTATAGATGCTGGCTTCAAGTTTGGCGGAAAATATCGAGCGGTGCGGAAACGACCTGTCGTTCTCTTCCACTAACTCGGTACAGAAGAAAAGGCCTCGCCTCTCTTAGCATCTTAAAAAGAAGGCCCAAGCTTAACGCTCAGGCCTTCTCTCATTCGCAAATGTTATCAAAATTTACTGAGAACCAAGCATCAGTGTCCAACGCGTGGCTGAGCCGGTGCCAGCGCGGCCCAAGCCGAACTCGTCAAAGTCGGGATCCACGTTATTGCGTTGATGGCCCGGTGAGCTGATCCACCCGTTCATTGCAAGGTTTTCGTTCTCTTGTCCCTGCGTAATGTTTTCACTGATAGATTTCCAATTATATCCAGCGGCTGTGGCGCGTGTGCCAATTGTTGAACCATCCTCACCTGCGTGAGAAAAGTAATCCTGCGCCAGCATATCGTCCGAGTGCGCTTGCGCGGCGGCGTTGAGTTGCGCGTTGTACGTAACAGGTGTGACACCCAAAGCCGTGCGCACACCATTGATTAAAGTAGCAAAAGACGCGTCTTCAACTGGATTGGCCTGGAACCCATCGCCGCCAGAGATGGTCAATGGGAAGGGCCCGCTATCACCTGCCGCATTAAGACCACCACCCGCGACCGCCAAGATCTGGCTCGCCGTTACTCCAGCTACGGTTTCAGCGATTGTTTCCTCGGCCGCTGGTGGCGTAGGGTCCATATCTTCTGTTTCGCTGTTACAGGCTGCTAGCAAGAAAGGAGAAAGGGCGATCAGGGCAACTGCGATCGATTTTTTCAATGTCTTGATCCTTCGAACAAAACGAAGAATAACTCATTGCAGATCATCTTAATTTCAACTTGATGTGTAAAGCGATTTCGCTTTTCGATCAAAAATGAGCGGCTCTTCACTCCAAAGAAAAGCAAAACCCCCGCTGGGTAAGCCAACGGGGGTTTCAAATCCAAAAGCATTCTAGCTCTGATCGAGTGGTGCTTAGAGCATCCCCTCGCGCTGTAGCTTTTTGCGCGCCAATTTACGGGAGCGACGGATAGCTTCAGCTTTCTCGCGTGCTTTTTTCTCGGACGGCTTCTCGAAATGTTGCTTGAGCTTCATTTCACGAAAAACGCCTTCACGCTGGAGCTTTTTCTTCAGGGCACGAAGCGCCTGATCGACATTGTTGTCACGAACACTAACCTGCATGTGGTTTTCACCACCTTTCTAGTTTGAAGTTGCAAGGATTTGCAGGAAGTGGCCGTATAGCAAAGCGACGCTATGTTGTCTAGTATGACGCCAAGCAGTGAAAAGGACGCAACGCGCTATGACTTATGCTTCTGTGAAAGAGCAACTTTTGGACGCCGCTTTGATCCATGTGGCCTTTGATGGCTGGAGCGACGCAACGTTTGACGCCGCTGTTCAGGATGCGGATGTTGCGCCTGAATTGGCGCATGTCGCTTGCCCGCGCGGAGTGCTCGATCTGGCGATTGCCTATCATTTGCGTGCCGACGTAGAGATGCTCGCACGGTTCGAACGCGAAGATGTAAGTGCTTTGCGTTATTCAGAAAAGGTGACAACGCTGGTTCAGTTCCGCCTTGAAGCGGTGAGCGACAAAGAGGCGGTGCGTCGTGGTACGACGTTGTTTACTTTACCCCATCACGCAGCGGACGGGGCCAAGTTAATCTGGGGCACAGCCGGTGCAATCTGGAACGCGCTTGGCGATACCTCTACCGACTCCAATTGGTATACGAAACGCGCTACTTTGAGCGCTGTGTATTCTTCGACAGTTTTGTTCTGGCTGGGCGATACGTCCGAGGAACACGCTGACACGTGGGCCTTCTTAGAGCGTAGAATCGACGATGTAATGCGCTTTGAGAAAGTGAAAGCGCAAGTGAACGGCTCAGCCGTCTTAAAGCCCTTGCTTGCTGGCCCGAAGTGGGCGCTCAGCTTCTTGAAAGCGCCGAGTACTGAGCCGCGAAATGATTTGCCGGGCCGTTGGTCCGAACGCACCTGAATAACTTGAAAGGATCAGCCCATGCGCGCTGTTGAAATTACGAAGGCCGGTGGCCCTGAGGTCTTGCAACTTTGTGAGCGGCCGGTGCCAGAAGCGCGTCATGGGGAAGTGGTCATCAAAATCGCTTATGCGGGGGTGAATCGCCCTGATGCTTTGCAGCGTGCAGGCTCTTACGCGCCGCCTCTCACGGCCAGCGATTTACCGGGGTTGGAAGCCGCGGGTGAGGTTGTTGTGATTGGCAGTGGTGTTACTCAGTGGGCGATTGGCGATCAGGTTTGCGCGCTTTTGCCCGGTGGGGGATATGCGGAGTTTGTTGCGACGCCAGCCGCGCATTGTTTGCCTGTCCCGAAAGGCATGAGCCTAAAAGAAGCGGCGTGTTTGCCTGAGACCTACTTCACCGTTTTCTCTAACGTTTTTCAACGCGGTGGTTTGAAAGCGGGGGAGCGTTTCTTGGTGCATGGCGGCTCTTCTGGGATTGGCACGACGGCTATTCAATTGGGCAAATTGTTCGGCGCGCGTGTGTTCACGACGGCGGGGTCTGATGAGAAATGCGCTGCCTGTCTCGTGCTTGGCGCAGAGCGTGCGATCAATTATCGTAATGAAGATTTCGTTGAGGTCATGAAAGCCGAAGGCGGGGCTGACCTTGTTCTTGATATGGTCGGTGGAGACTATCTGCCGCGCAATGTGACGACGCTCGCGAATGATGGTCGTCTGGTACAAATTGCGTTCCTGCAAGGGCCAAAGATTGAACTGAATTTCGCGCTTATGATGATGAAGCGTTTGACGATCACGGGATCCACTCTGCGCCCACAGAGCGATTTGGCGAAAGCGCAGATTGCGGCGGCTTTGCGTGAACAAGTTTGGCCTTTGCTAGATGCGGGACGTCTAGGGCCTGTGATGGACAGTGAGTTTGCTTTGGCGGATGCTCCAAGCGCGCATGCGCGTATGGAAAGCAGTGGCCATATTGGTAAGATTGTTTTGAAAGTGGGTTAAAACTCTTTTTTAGCAAAAAGAGTAGCTAAGCACCTTTGCAAAAGAGCTTTTTAGCGAACAGGATCAAACAAGGCGTTGGTCATGGAACAATCCTTTATCGTGTCGCGCCCACAGGGCACGGGGTCCAAATCCTTGGACAAACATACACGGGCTTCTTGAATGCGCCCTTGCTTGCAGGTGATCGTCAGCGTGTTCGTTTGGAGGAGAGTGTTCTCTTTCAAGCATGCTTCCTCGATCACTTTCACGGGGTCTTTCAGCTTGCGAAACAACGCACAGCGATTGATCTTACCGTAGACCTCACGCGACAAAGCGTAGTAGTCGCGGGCTGAAAGCCCTGACCAGGTCCCGTGTTTCTTCTATTGATGCCACGCGAGACCCGAGGTCTCTATGATATCTCTAATCCCATTTGTCATGCTTCGCGACGGTTGACGCTCTGATGTGCGACAAAAGCTGGGCCATCCTTGATGAAACTGCGGCAATAACCCGTGCAGGGTCTAGCCAAAGTCTTTAGACGCATCGTATTGCTCTGAATTTCGCGCGGCCCCTTCCAAAGTACACTACGTAGGGGTCCAGCTCAGCGCGAGCACGTAGTAGTCAAACTCGCCCGCCTTTTCGCCATCTGCGCACAATGAGCCTGCGATCATCATCAGTGCTAAAACCAGTTTGCGCATTGCCTCTTCCCTCTTGGCACATTCGCCACTATATACGGCTCAAGTTCCCCCACAATGGTAACCCGCACCCATCAAAAAGGTGCCGCCTATTTCAGGCGACGAGAGAGATTTGTTTGAAGGAGAGTTCCCATGGCCAAACCGATTATGGCAAGAGCGACCGCCGTATGGCTGGTGGATAACACAACGATCAGCTTCAAGCAGATCGCTGATTTCGTTGGTATGCACGAGCTGGAAGTGCAGGGCATCGCAGACGGTGACGTCGCCGCTGGCGTGAAGGGGTTTGACCCGATTGCCAACAACCAATTGGTTCAGGAAGAAATCGACGCCGCGCAAGACAACGTGATGCATCGGCTGAAGCTCAAGTTTAATGCAGCGGCACAAGGCGAAGAAAAGCGCCGTGGTCCGCGCTATACACCTTTGTCCAAGCGTCAGGATCGTCCGGCGTCCATTTTGTGGCTCGTGAAGTTCCACCCTGAATTGACAGATGGACAGGTAGGCAAGCTGGTCGGTACGACAAAACCTACGATCCAAGCGATCCGTGAGCGTACGCATTGGAACATCAACAACATTCAGCCGATTGATCCTGTGGCTTTGGGTCTGTGTAAGCAGTCTGAGTTGGATGCTGCCGTGCAAAAAGCTGCTGCCAAGAAGGCCGCCGATGGTAAGGTGATGAACGATGACGAGCGCCGCAAACTAGTGAGCACAGAGCAGTCCTTGGGCATGGAAGCAGAGCCTAAGATTCCCACAGCGATTGAAGGTCTTGAGACATTTTCGCTTGGCGATGCGCCTGCTGAGCCTGAGGAAGAGACCGGCGACATTCACGACGCCGAGAGCTTCTTCAACATCAAAAATGATGATGACGCTGAGGCTAGTGACGACAAATAAAGCTGAGCACTTTTGCTAAGTATTGAGCTCGGTGCATGTGACTGCGCCGAGCTTTTTTATATCATGGTGAGGAATGCGGCATGACCGAAGCACCCCCTATTTTGCAATTTACTGTGCTGCTTTGAACTCAAATTGGCCAACCTGATAGCCAAATTCGTCCGTCGCTATGTCCTCACGTCCTGACACAACGGCTGCGATAACCAAAGCACTCAAAAGACCACCGCTTGCGCCGGAAGAAATTGCTTTTTGCTCAATAATATTAACAGGCGCGGAGACTTTGGTGTCGGTGATGCCATTGTAGCTATATTTTGTCTCAATCGCGCGGGATGCTGGACCGTAGGTGGAAACATTAACTGACGCAGGCGACTGAAAGCTGCTTGAAAATGTGCTGCTGCGCATTTGGCAGGGCACACCTTTGATTTCATTTTTCTTCTTGTCGGTTGTGACGAAAGTCCTGACTGCAGCAACTTGAAAACCATCTGGTTTGGGGCTTTGGCACGACATGACAACATCGACTGGCGTTCTGGGTTCATAGGGTTTTCAGGCAGACACGGCGAATGCGGCTAACAAAACAAACGGGGTTCACGTAGGGTTTTTTCACAAAGGATCACGCCGGCGTGGCGTTAACTTGGGGACCATGTCCAGTTGCGCCCCCTCTTTCCAAGAATTTACTGCAAATTCAGGCTGTGTTGGCGGATGGCCTTTGGCGCTAAAGCTTCAAATCGGCTTGCGTGCGTTCATGGCGGCTGTGATGGTGCCGTCGTCAAGGTAATCCAGCTCGCCGCCAATGGGGACGCCCTGCGCGAGGGATGTTAGTTTGGCACGGTTTCCCAGGATGTCAGCGATGTAGTGCGCGGTGGTTTGACCGTCGATCGTGGCGTTGAGGGCGAGAATGACTTCGGTGATGCTTTCGCTGGTCACGCGGTCAATCAAACGGGGTATGCGTAGCTCTTCTGGGCCGATTGCGTCGAGCGCAGAGAGCGTGCCGCCGAGCACATGGTAACGGCCTTTGAATACGCCTGATCGTTCCATCGCCCAAAGATCCGACACGTCTTCAACGACGCACAGAATGCCATTGGCGCGTTTTTCGCTTTCGCAAATGTCGCAGATATCAGCGGTGCCCACATTGCCGCAATTGAGACATTCCCGTGCGGTCGCGGCCACGGTTTGCAAGCTGTCAGCAAGGGGTGTGAGCAAGAGCGCGCGCTTGCGGATCAAATGCAACACCGCACGGCGCGCAGAACGGGGGCCAAGCCCGGGGAGCTTGGCCATCATTTCGATGAGCACGTCGATGTCTTTGGTGCTACTCATTCGCCTGTCCTTCTGGCAGGCCAGGGGAGCCTCCAGCGGGAGTTTAAAGGGCAAGATGAAGCAGTGTGTTGCACAGTTTTAGAACGGTAGTTTCATGTCGGCGGGCAAGCCCAGACCTTCGGTGAGTTTGCCCATTTCACTGGCCGATTTTTCCACCGCTTTTTGTTGCGCTTCTTTGATAGCCGCAAGGATCAAGTCTTCGACGATTTCTTTTTCATCGCCATTGAAAATGGTGGGGTCGATGTCGAGGCCGATGAGTTCGCCTTTAGCAGTCGCCGTGGCTTTCACTAGGCCTGCGCCGCTTTCGCCGGTGACTGTCATGGACGCCAAGTCTTCTTGCAATTGGCCCATCTGGTCCTGCATTTCTTTGGCTTTTCTCATCATGCCCGCCATATCGCCGAGCTGGCCTAGTCCTTTGAACATTTGTAGTCTCCGTTTATGTTTCACGCGCCTCATTCGGTGCGGTGTAAAAGATCATCCCGACACATATTGCAGCGACGAGCGCGATGAACAAGGTCGGGGTGCCAAGACAGCCCTCGGCACGTGCATTTGCGAAGGTGTTTCCGGGGTCCAGCAAGGTCATGAAGGATGCGTAAAAGGACCAGGACACCACAAGGATCAGCGTGCCCAATTGGTGACGAGACCGCAGTGTGATGAGGGTGCCCGCAAGCAAGATCAATGTCATGGGGGTTGTCGCAAGTGCTATGGTTTCGCCTAGCATCGTGACGGGTGTGCCGTCCCAATCGGGCTTGATTCGGGTGCAAGTCGTGCTCATGATGTTGGTCCCGTGGCTATAGTCTTATGCCTGTGAATCAGGGTTATCGCCAAGATCACAGTGCAAAGTGCGCTTACGACGGTGAGGAAGGTGGTTGAGCTGCCAATGCAACTGATCTTTTGTGCCGTGAAATTCGTCCGGTTCATGATGTCCTCAAAAATAACGTGAAACGCCCATGCGCGCCATCCCATGCAAAGGGCGAGGGTCAGCCACAATTTGCGTTGCCCAAGTGCGATGAGGGAAACGGCTATAAGCGAGATGCTGAAAGGGGAGGCGGCGAGGATTGCGGCTTCTTGGAGGCCCGTCGCCTAATTGCCATTCCATTGTGGGCGCAATTCTGCGCAGGCATAGCCAAATAACGCGTCTGTCTCCAAGGTTTACACGGCTGGCTAGTCCTCCTCGAAGGGGTCCCATTCGTCTTCCACCTCTGGGAGTGCATCGACCATTGCCCCTTGCGCGATCTCTTCTGGGGTTTTGATGTCGATGATTTTGGCGCTGGGGAAGGCCTCGAACACGGCCTTGAGCAAGGGGTGTTCTGCCGCTTCTGCCTTAAGCGCAATGTCAGCTGCGTTGCGTTTTTCGGCGATGCTTTCCTTACCGCCCTCATTCACTAGCGTCACGGCCCAGCGATTGCCGGTCCAGAGTTGCAGCTTTTGCCCCAAGCGTTGCGCAAGATCTGAGGGGGCTTTTGGGTGGGGTTCAAATTCGATGCGACCCGGTTGGTAATTGGCAAGGCGCACACCGCCCTCGACTTCAACCAGCAGCTTCACATCACGATTAGCGCGGATTAATTCGACAACATGATCGAAGGTGGGAAAGCGTTCAAGCGCGTCCGCATCAAGTTGCTGCGCCGTTGCGGCACCGCCTGCGCTGCTGCCTGACGTCGTCATACGGGATTGCGCATTGGCGACAGAGGTTGCGCCTGCGCTCATCCCGCCACCACCACCAGAGGGGGGCGGGGGTGGCGTATCTTGCAGCTTGCGGATCAATTCCTCTGGGCTGGGGAGTTCGGCGACATGCGTGAGGCGAATGATCGCCATTTCCGCAGCCATCATGGAATTCGGGGCGCTTGCGACCTCGTCCAGCGCTTTCAGCAGCATTTGCCACATCCGTGTCATCGCGCGCATGGGCAGGTCTGTGGCCATGCGCAGACCGCGTGCGCGCCCGTCTGGGCTGACAGTCGGATCATCCGCCGCATCTGGCGTGATTTTGACGACGCTGATCCAATGGGTGATTTCTGCCAAATCGCGCAAGACCGCCATAGGGTCAGCGCCAGCGGCATATTGCGCGCCAAGTTCTTTCAGGGCTGCTGCTGCATTGCCGTGCATGATCATTTGATAGAGGTCGAGCACGCGACCGCGATCTGCGAGACCCAGCATCGCACGGACTTGCTCAACTGTGGTTTCGCCTGCGCCGTGGCTGATGGCCTGATCCAAGAGGGACGTCGCATCGCGTGCGGACCCTTCGGCGGCACGGGTGATCAGCGCCAATGCATCTTCGGCGATTTCGGCATTCTCGCCAGCAGCGATGCGTTGCAACATGCCGACCATATCTTCGGGTTCAATCCGACGCAGATCGAAACGTTGGCAACGGGATAGGACTGTCACTGGAACTTTGCGAATCTCGGTTGTTGCAAAGATGAATTTCACATGCTCGGGCGGTTCTTCCAGAGTCTTCAACAAAGCATTGAAGGCAGAGGTCGAGAGCATGTGCACTTCGTCGATAATGTAGATTTTGTAGCGGGCCATAGCCGCACGGTAATGCACAGATTCGATAATTTCGCGGATATCGCCAACTCCCGTGCGCGAAGCGGCGTCCATTTCCATGACGTCTACATGACGCCCTTCCATAATCGCCACGCAGCTTTCGCAGACACCACAGGGTTCAGTGGTCGGACCACCAGTTCCATCAGGACCAATGCAATTGATGCCCTTAGCGATAATGCGCGCGGTTGTGGTTTTACCCGTGCCGCGAATACCCGTCATTACAAATGCCTGCGCGATGCGGTCCGCTTCGAACGCGTTCTTGAGCGTGCGCACCATCGCCTTTTGGCCAACAAGATCGGCAAAGGTTTCGGGGCGATATTTGCGCGCGAGGACGCGGTAGGCGGTGTTAGGCGTGTTGGTCATATGCGCTTTCGGGATTCGAACTGTTCATAGGGTAAGCGTGGGTGCGCGCGCCGTCTAGCCGATTGCGCGAAATCAGGGTAGGGATAGGGCAAGTGTTAGGAGAGTTTACATGCGTTTGCGTGGTCGGCGAGGAAGTTGCAGTATTGAAGATCGCCGTCGTCAAGGCGGTGGACGTGGTGGGAAGGCGGCTCCGATTGGTGGGGTTGGTTTAATCTTGGTTCTGGCGATTGGCTATTTTGCAGGTATCGATGTGACGCCCTTGTTGCAGCAAAGCGGTGCCCCACGGCAGAGCGAGACGCAACAGGTTTCCGCAGAGGAAGAGCGTGCAGCAGAATCTTCTTCGCAAATTTTGGCGACGACAGAACAGGTTTGGGGGCAGATTTTCCCACAACAGGTCGGGAAAAATCACACGCCGCCAACCTTGGTGCTTTATGCGGATGTCACGCAAAGCTGGTGTGGTGGGGCCTCCGGTGCGACGGGGCCGTTCTACTGTCCAGCGGATGAAAAGGCCTATCTCGACGCCGCTTTTTTTGCGACTCTGTCGCGCCAATTAGGGGCGGAAGGTGATTTTGCGGCGGCCTATGTGATTGTCCATGAAGTCGCGCATCATGTGCAGAATAAGTTGGGGATCTTGGGGCAGGTCCACCGCGCACGCCAAAAAACCAGCCAGACCGCAGTGAACGCGCTGACAGTGCGTTTGGAGCTGCAAGCGGATCGCCTTAGCGGTGTTTGGGCACGCTCTTTTGAGGGGTTGCTGGAACCCGGCGAAATCGAAGAGGCGCTTAACGCGGCGCGGATGATTGGCGACGATCATCTGCAAAAGCGCGCAGGGCGTGTGCCGCAACCGCATAAGTTTACCCTTGGCATAAACAAACAACGCACAAGCTGGTTCGTCAAGGGCTTCAAGACTGGCGATATCAACAAGTACGACACATTCAGCGCGCGTTGGCTGTAACTTATGACAGATCTGGTCATTCATGCACTAGGGGTTGGTGGCGGATCGCTCGCGATTTCGCAACTGCCCGGTTTGCAAGGTGCCTATGCTGCGGATCTAGCATTTATACGTGATTGGAAACCCTCGATTGTGGTCTCTGCCACAACGCGTGGTGAGCATGCGGAGGCGCGGGTCGAGGCGTTGGGCAAAGATATTCCCGAAAGTGGTGCGCGTTGGATGCATTTGCCCATTGAGGACTACGGCACACCTAACGCGGACTTCATGCGCGCATGGCCGGACGCGCGCAACGCTATTTTGAAAGCGCTGCGTGGCAAAGGGCGCGTGTTGATCCATTGCAAAGGCGGCTGTGGGCGCTCTGGTATGTTGGCGCTGCGCTTGATGGTGGAAGCGGGGGACGACGCCGTTGAGGCGCTGTTGCGTTTGCGCAAAGTGCGCCCCTGCGCCATTGAAACCGACGCGCAATTGCGATGGGCGGTCACGGGATTGCTGCAAAGGGGGGGGTAGGTGAGAGGTTGGACATCGACCCAAGTGGGGCTCGTTGTGGCTGCTTCCTTCCGGATCTGACCAGGTTGGCGAGGCACTCGCCCGCGCCAACCTCTCCCGTTTCATATACGATTGCCCTGCGCGCATTGCAAGACTTGAACCTGCCACCGCATCGGACATAGCGTGCGCCAAAGTTTTGAGGAGTGCAGGCATGAAATTAGCAGAAACAGTGACATTTGGCGGCTCTGGTCTGGAGCGCGTCGCGCAGTTTCGTGGTGATACCCCCGAGATGGCGGCATATTTGAGCGATCCAACGTCGGAGGCGATTGTGTTCTGGCGCGGCAAGCCTCTGATTCGGCGTGGAGATTGGGACGCCCTCGCACGCATCCCGATGAGCGATGCTGTGTTCGAAGGGCGCGCATCAGATGCGATTTTTCTAGGAATTGACGAGGGGCATGCCGTCTTTGCGCATGATCTGTCGGATTGGAGCCCTGAGGGCGTTGATGAAACGGCGATGAACATGTTTCTTGACCCGACCGAACAGCAGCACCCTGATTTGCCTGAAACAGATGTCTTCGCGGAATTGCGCAGTAATATGACACGGCTGACGGCGCGTGATGCGGAACTTGCCGCTTCTGCACGCGCTGTCTTTTCTTGGCATTCGAGTCACAGGTTTTGTTCCAAATGCGGTGCTGAGAGCCAGATGAGCATGTCAGGTTGGCAACGTGATTGCGGCACATGTGGGACTAAGCATTTCCCGCGCACTGATCCTGTGGTGATCA
>Ga0209199_1001522_pt1 | contig 27549 bp, 25 predicted proteins | sample COGITO_mtgs_1105_7_FD_184805 | JGI IMG/M metagenome (GOLD analysis project Ga0209199, IMG submission 184805) | Pelagic marine microbial communities from North Sea - COGITO_mtgs_110523 (SPAdes) (version 2) | ecosystem: Environmental > Aquatic > Marine > Epipelagic ...
TACAATTATTTTTTGCACTACAATCGCTACAATTATTTAGAAAGTATGAATAATTATAAGCATCTTCTAATTTTTGACTAATTACCTGTGGATCATTATTATTAATTATATCCTTGATTAAATAATAAGTTAACCCGCCATCACAACATACACAATAAAATTCATTATAAAAGCATGAAAGTATATATACTATTGATATTAATGTTATATTATGTGTTTTGGCATATGAAGATTCTAATAATGATCCAGCAGCAAATGCATAACAACACCCACAAGTCCCTTGATTTTTTACAGGACTTACAATCACTCGTTTATATTTATTATTTGGAGTTCTATAATCTAATATTTTGTCATCTTTTGTATCGTATAAATTATTCGTATAATCTATATGCGAAATATTATCTTTAATATATTTTAGTATATCATATACATAATCATCTTTGACATCTAATTCTGTATAATCATTTAATTGTTTTAACCCCATATAATATTTTATAAAATCTTCATTTTTATAAAATGAAAATTTTGTTATACCGAATTTTAACCCATTCACATTTCTATTATAATCAATTATTTCCTTGACATTATTTAAAAATATTTTTATTATTTCTATTTCATCTTTATATATAAATAATGAATGATTATAAGATTCTCTATATCTTTCTTTTAAGGTATCATAATTTAATTGGTCTAAAATACTATATAAATCATCACTTAAAGCAAATGTTTCATAATTTATAGGTTCAATAAGATAAATTAATAAAATAAATATACATAATATACATAATATAATATTCACATTTACATTCATTTATTATATATTATATATATTATAAATTTAAAATAAAATTAATATAAATTAACAAAAATTAAAAATAAATAAATATATTATAAGTATGTCAAAAGAATTACTAGTTGTATTTGATATTGATGAAACATTAATACATTATATGGGTAAACAATATAGACATTTATTTTATGAACTTGAACCAGAATATCAAGAAAGATTAAATCCTATTATAGATGGTGATCCAGATGGCGAACATGGTATAATTATACCAAGACCATATTTACAAGAATTATTTGATTATTATAAAAGCGAACCAAATATTAAAGTAGCTTTATGGACTTATTCAGAGCAAGAATATGCATATCATATTAGAGATAAATTAACAGAATTATTAGATTTAGGAGATGATTTTTTCTTATTTGCTTATGGAGCAGAAGATATGATTATAGAAGAAACTGGTGAAGAGGATGATTATCCAAAAAATTTAACAAAAGTATATGAGAATTTTCCACAATTTAATGCATTTAATACGTTTATTGTTGATGATGCTCCAGGAAATATTAAACATGAAATAAATATGAAAAATAGTTTGTTAATACAACCATTTGCTCCGTTTGGTGCTGAAAAAGTCAGAGAAGATTTAGGTGAAAATGGTATAGAAATTGCATTAAATGATAATATATTAACTGATGTTAAAACTATTTCTGAAATAGCACTAAATGATGTAATGGGATGTGATATTGAAGATATTGAAGCAGGAGAAGAATCTATTTTTGATAAAAAACGTCTTAAAAGAATGGATTTGAGCAAATACTTAAAAAAATATGGTAAGCCACCATGTCTACAAAAAACCAATATGAAGCAACAGAGTCAGAAGATGAAGACCGATATGAAGCATCAGCTCCAGGAGATGAAGTCCAAGATGGAGTCAGATATGAAGCGGAAGCTACAGGAGATGAAGACTAGGATAGAGTCCGATATGAAGACCAATATAAAGAAGCAACAATGTGTAAAATGGTCATCTGAATATGAATTAGTGACAATTGGTAATCCAAAAACTAAAAAAAATTTTGTTATGACTGCTGGTAAAAAGAGACATAAATCTATTAAAAAGAAACGTGGTAAAAAGGGAGGTAAAAAGACTAGTAAAAAAGTATTAAAAAGAAAACAGTAATAATATAAAATGGATATAAACAACATTTATATAACAGGTCACATAATAAAAAATATAATAGATATTTTAGATTTAGAAGATAAGATATCTTTTACTACTTGTAATAAAACAGTATATGAAAAATATTATGACAATATTAAAGTAGATATATACAAATATGTAAATAATGATTATAAATATTTTAAAAGATTTATTAATACATTTAAATATGATATATTAACTATAAAAACATTAGGATTATTAACTATTATAAATCCAAATGTTGTATGGGGTGGATATAAAACAAAATATTATGATTTAAGATATATATATGAATTAATAATGAAGGATTTAGATATAAATGATATGGATATAGTAAATGTAAATACTAGTATAAATATAAGATTTATATTAAATACATTAAAAAAATGTAAAAGTATAAATCGTTATGAAACAAAAGTAAAAATACAAAATGAACCTTGTTTAAGAACATTGCATTATGATTTTACATTATATCCAATAAATAATAGAGTAGATTTATTAGAATGGGTGTGTATATAATATCTCATCATTTTGTCTTTTTTGATAGACGCACTCTATGATGTCTTGGATATTCAATTTGTATTACTCTACGTTTAAATGGTCTCGGATTACTATCCAGTTTGTGCGGTAAAGTGTAATCTTTATTATAAATATTATCTAGAAGATTGATAGTATTAAACATAGGATAAAGGATATTGTTGTAAACTAATGATTTAGGAGATGTCATTTCTTATTATCAGTATAAATATACATAATTTTCAAATTATATTAGGATATTTAATATATCCTTTCATCTTTTTATCATAGCATTCTTCACATATTTTATAACCATACCATTTACACCATATGTTTATAATTAAAATATCAGATTTTCTTTTATTACACCAATTACATTTATGATTTTTATGACACATAATATTATTTATTTAAAAATATAAATATAATATTATTTATAAAAATTTGAAAAAAATATATATTTACTTAATTATAAAAATATGAAATGTATCAGTTTATTTTCTGGAATGGGCGGCGATTCACATGGTATAGTAAATTCAGGATGTGAATTAGTAGCATATTCAGAATTAGAAAAAATATTTCAAAAAACTCATGAATTAAATTTTGAAAATTGTAAATTATTAGGCAATGGTAATATAATTAAAACAAATGATGAAGAATTTACTGAATATAAAGGTATTGTAAATTTAATATTTGCTGGATTTCCATGTCAAGGATTTTCAAATGCTGGAAAAAAATTACCAGATGATCCTAGAAATACATTATTTAGAGAATTTTTGAGAGCAACAAGATTAATTGAACCTGATTTTATTATAGGTGAAAATGTAAAAGGATTATCAAAAAGACTAACAAATAATGGTGAAAAATACATTGATGTAATTGAAAAAGAATTTAATGATTTAGGTTATGATATTGTATATGAAGTATTAAAATGTCATGAATATAATATTCCTCAAAGTAGAGAAAGGTTAATTATAGTTGGTATTAAAAAATCATTAAATAAAACTTTTGTATTTCCAGATAAAATTGATGAAAAACCAAATTTAAAAGAAATTATAAAATTTAGTATGGAAGGAGCAGTTAAAATTAATAAAGATGATTTTGATATGTCTACTATACCAGATGAATGCATTATTAAAGATTTAGAAAATGATGAAGATGAAGATTTAGATGATATAGATAAAAAACCACACCCAAATTTAATATTATTAGCAAAAAAGAGAGATTATGTTTATAAAGATAAAGCATATCCAAATAGATTAACATTTGGTAAAAGAATACCAGTTGGTGGAGAAATTATTGATATACGTAAACCAAGTAAAACAATTATATGTACATATGCTAGACAACCAAGATTATTTGTTCCATTACAAAATAAAAAAGGTTATTATTTAAGATGTTTATTACCTGATGAATTAAAACAAATTCAAGGATTTCCTGAAGATTATAAAATTAGTGGGAATAAATCTAAACAAATCATTCAGATTGGGAATGCAGTTCCCCCCCCTCTAATACAAATGATTGTTGAGAGTTTAATAAATATTTAATATCTGTTTTATATGTTGGTCTAGGATATACACTAAAATGTTTGAAAGAATTTGCTTTACAATTACTACCTTTTCTACCCCACTTATTTTTTAAATGTTCAATATCTTCATCATATTCCATTAATAATTCAAAATCATTCTTAATAAGATCATATCCATTAATAAATATTAATTGTGGGAGAATATTTTCTTTTTTTTTATATTTTGTACCAGTAAAGAATATAATATAATATATATCTTTTGATGGTAATGTATCATTGAAATATACTGTAAAATTATCCGTTTTTTTTACTTCAATATTAATACTTAAACTTTTAACATTTGTATAAACATCTCTAAAATCTTTTGATTGTTGAGAACCCGCCTCTGTATAATTAAAACCCAGATCATCTAATACATTTCTAACATTTGTAATAGATATTTTTTCTTTGTTTTGCGTATCACCATTCACTGTTATTAGATTACTTATATCTTTGATTTTTTCATTACATTTCTGCTTGATTTGTTCAAATACCCTATTTTTATATCCTTCACGAAATGTTATGCCTTTTTCAACATTCAATTCTTTATTATCTTCTATTTTTGTATCTTTCATTTCTAATTTTTCTTGTAATTCTTCATTTTTTTTCTGTAATTCTTTCATTTTTTCTTCTAATTCTGTGTATGCTTCTTTGCGCCCATCATTATATCCCTCATCATAACCTTCATCATATGAATGTTTATTTGACACATTTGTGTTTAATTTTAATTCATTCATTTTTTCAATAAGTTCATCATCAATCATAGACATTGATACGTTTATTAATAATGATGTTTATCTTTTTAAATTAATTAAGATTTCAAATTGCGACTGTAAAATAGAGAAAAAATAATTTGAAAACTATTTAAAAATATTATGATATTATAAAATAAGATATTAAAAAGTATAAATTATATGAATCGTCTAGAACCATCACATGTTGATATTTCTATCATAAATTACATTAATGGATTTAATAATGGTCAATTTGGATTACCAGATTGGCAACGTCAAGATTGTTGGGATGATGATTACCGACAACATTTAATATTATCTATTTTACAAGGCATTGATCTACCAAAAATTTATATTGGTGATATTATTGATGGTGATAAAGTTATTATTGATGGTGGACATAGAACAAGAACACTAAATTCATATATGAATAATGAATTTTATATTACTATTGAAAATGAAAAAGTATTTTATAATGATGATACAGCAAATAATTCAATTCGTAATCGCAGAACAATGACAGAAGAAGAATGTGATTTTCTAGAAAATTATATGATTTCAGTTACAACATATGAAAATATTACTGAATCTATCGCAAGAAATATATTCAATAAATTACAAAATGCTATGCCTATGACAATTCAAGATGTAATTAATAGTTGGGAATCACCTTTAGTAGATTATTTACGTTCTCATAAATCATTTATTACAAATGGTCGTAATTTATACGATCATTTTACAGATATTAAAGGATTGCCAAAACCAGAAAATAGTGAATTATTATATCAATGTTTATCATGGTGGACAATTATTAATCCATTTGATAATACAGATATTCTCGAGAATGATATGGCATTTAAATATTTAGAAAAAGGTAAAACTCGTGAATCAAAATGTTTTAAGTATTTAAAAGAATATGATGATAATTATCATGGAGAAATAGATGATGAAAAAAAAGATAAATTTGTAGATGGTGTAAATTTTATTATAGAATATTTATTAAATCTTGGCAGACCATTATCTATGGCTGATATGAATACATTAATGTATAGTAAATTTTGGATACCAAACTTTTCAATTGATAGTTATACAGAATTATCCAATTCAATCTTAAGGTATAGTAATTTAAAAAGAACAGCAGATAAAGCAGGAAAAGAGCATAATTATGATTTACAAACAACAACTAATAGAGCAGCCGATTTACTAAATTTACAATTTAATGGATCTTTAGAGCAATGGATTAAAAGTAGAACTAGTGGTGGTAGTAGTGAAAAAGCAATGCGAATTAGAAATGAGATTGTATTACAAAAATGTGTAGTAATACTTGGTGAAATAGTAGATGAAGAACAAGAAGATGGTGTTGAAGTAAATGTGGAACAGGTTGAAGTTGTGCAAAATTTGTAAATTTTAGATAAAAAATATTATTATAAATTATTATTATTAATTTTTTTGTGTTTTTGATTATTGGATCATAAGTCGTTTAACATCTCTTTCAAGATCTGATACAGCATTACGTTTTCTAGGAGAAGGCAATGATGAAGGCAATGGATCAAATCCATCAAGATGATTGGTGCTAATATTAGTAAAATTCATTTTGTCAATGGATTCATCAATATCATCAGTAAATGTATCCATATCATCTTGTAATTCTTCAGGATCATATTCATTCAATTCATCAGTATTATAATCAAAGAGTTCCATACTGGTATATGTTGACCAAGAATCATAGAATTGTTTGATTTTATCTTTATCAACTAGTGGATATAGTTTTTTCAATTTACCAATACGACCCCATAGATAAACAATCTCATCATTGTTTAAGCGTTCAATGATATCTTGGATCCATTCATCCCAGTATATACTTGAACCGCAATCAATGTATTTCTTACAGACATCATTGAAGAAGTCTTCTCGATCGCCCAGAAAATCATACCACAATGTTACTGCATTTGTCAGATTGGTTTTGTATTTTTTGTCACCATCACGTAATTCAGTAATATCAGTATACATAATGCCATCACCATCAATTCCATCAACATCATGACTCCATGTAATTTTCTTTTCTTGAATCTTTGGCACATCAATACCAGCAATCACATCGTGGTGTTCTTGTAATGCTGTTTGGTTACCCACAATTTTGCTTCTATATTCTATCCATGATGCAAGTTGATCGGCATACGCATCTTGGTTGGTAGCAGAATTATCACATGGAAGATTTGGCATTGTCGGTGGTGCTTTCATTAAATCTCGCCACTTTCTTTGAATACGAATTACTTTTGAAACTTGATATAAATACTTATCATCATCATTGGGATGCCAGCATGTACCACTGGTAAATCGCACAGATTGTTCAGTCATATATGTAATATAAATGTTTTATTACAAATGTTTTTATTAATAAAAAATAGTATATATATATTTCAAATTACTATTGTAAAACGGTAATAAAGATAATTTATAAAGATAATTTATTTTTTTGGTAATAACGCCAATGTCTTTGTATACGTTTTACTATATTATTTCTTCTCATTATATGAACGGCAACGATATCTTGAACGGACAACATTTTTATGGATACTATAATAATGTATATGTAATATCAAATTATTTTTTTAATGTTAATTTATTATAATCTAATAAATTATTTAACAAATTGTAGAGAAATTGCATTATTAGGTATCAAAGGTGAAAAACCTACATTTAATAGCAAATATGATAATGCCATTTATCAATTTCCATTACAAAGTGGTAAAAATAGATTTCATCCAACTCAAAAATCATTATTATTATTTGAAGAATTAATAAAAAAACATAGTAATATATAAGATATTGTATTAGATACATTTTTAGGATCTGGAACAACTGCAATAGCGTGTAGAAATACAAATTGTAAATTTAAAGGTTGTGAATTAAATAAAGAATATTATGATAAACTTATGGATTTAATTAAAAAAAATATATATAATTAATTATTAGTTAAAATAAAATACTTAAAAATAAAATATATAATATAAGTATAACTAATAATATGCCATCCAAAACAATAACTGAATATAATTGTGGGATTTGTAAGTCATTTGATGAAAATACGAGTGGTTCTGGACCGTGTCAGTTAAGTCACATTAAGAATCATTGTAATTCAACTCACCATAAAAAGAACTGTGAAATATTTAAACTAAATTTACAGATGAAAACAAACGATGATATTTTAATTGATTATCCAGAATATTTGGATGATGTAGATAAATTTGAAAATAAATTAGATTTAATTGATACAATTATATTTGATAGATCGATGATCAAAAATGTTTCTAATAAAGTAGAAGAAGTAAATACAGTGGAATGTCAAAAATACAAACCAACCAATAAAGTTGTTTGGGAATTATCTGAAAATGTTGATGTAAATGAAAATTATAAACAAATTAAATCAAGTCTTGAAACATTAATCAAACAATGCCATAATGTCTTGTATAGTTCATCTATTGTTGGGCAAAAAGCACAGAATGATATTATGAGACTATTATGTATTAAGATCCTTCAATATCAATTTAATGATGAACATAGTGAACTATGGGATAGATGTAATCAAGTGAAAGCTGGTAAAGAAATTTCTGATAACAATTTTAAAAAATACAAATCATTCTGTAAAGATTTAACTGAACTTTACAAAAGTAATAAAGGTATTCTAACAGAATGGAAAGGTTTTGTGAACAAGTTTCTTTCAGGTGAAAATGGTGTATTTCCAAGTATCTATTATGAAGATGATAGTAAATTTAATTGTATTGATGAAGCAACTCTACATCAACTTATTGATAAAATTGAATCTATTGAAATCAATGATGCATTTGTTGATAGTTTCTCAACAACTTGTGGTGATATTCATGAATCATTTCGTTCATATGGTGGAGGTAAAGGTGCCAAAGAACTGGGTCAATATTTCACACCTCGTCAATTAATCCATTTAATCTTTCATGGATTAAACCTAAATCAATATCTAGACAAAATTGTTAATCCTAGCATATATGACCCATGTATGGGGACGGGTGGATTCTTAACGAGACTATTTAATCTAGGGAATATTAATCCGGAAAATATTTATGGATGTGAAACAGAACTAGATACAATTAAATTTGGTGAAATGAGTTTATTCTTGACCACAAAGGGGAATAAACAAAATATCGTTAAATGCAATAGTTTAAGTGAAAATCCATTTATGATCGATACAAAGGTAGATGCAATTGTAACAAATCCACCTTTTGGAACTAAAATGAATTATAAATCACTAAAAGAAACATATGAGAAAACATTTCCAGATTCTACTGTTAAGTTTAAAGACATATATCCATTAGATGTTAATAATGGTGCGTGTTTATTCGTTCAACATTGTGTATATATGTTAAATGATGGTGGTGCATGTGCTATTGTTCTACCTGATGGTGAATTATTTGAAGGAAACTCTAAATGGTCTAAGAAATTTAGGAAATGGCTTTGTGAAAATGTCAAGATTCATACAATTCTAAAATGTCCTAGTGGAACATTTGATCATGCTGGTGTAAAAACGAATGTTGTTGTATTTACAAAGGATGGACCAACACAAAATATTCGATATATTGAAACAACTAAAGAATGTAATGTAGTCAAAGAATTATTTACAATAACAGAAGAAGATTTAAAATCAACCAATTATTCTCTTGATATGTCTGCATATCTAGTTGAAGAAGAAACTAATTTTGAAGTTCCGATTATTAAATTAAAAGATATGTATACACATAGTAATGGCGGAGAAGTTATAAATAAAACATATTGGAATAAAGGAGATAAAATTTTATATACCTGTAAAAAAACTAGTATGTTATCTGATTATCCTAATTTTCCTATAGATAAATTAACCAATGATAACGATTTACTAATATCAAGAAATGGTACTCCATATATTCATATCGTAAAAGAAAATTGTATATATTCCAATGTTGTACAAAGATTAAAAATAAAAAATGAGTATAATGTAAAATATATTTACTATTATATTAAAACTATATTAAATAAAATGACTGGTAAAGGTCAAACTATTCCTAGCTTTAATATGGATATCTGGAATAATATAGATATCCCTCTACCATCCCTTGAAATCCAAGAAAAGATTGTTGAAGAATTATCTATGATTGAAACCAATATTACATCTATTGAAACTCGTATCGAACAACTAAAAGAAGAAAAAGAAAGATTTAAAAAATATAGTCGTAAATCAGAAATTAAAGAATTACTCAAAGATGCAGAAATTAAGAAATTTGGTGAAATATGTAAATTAGAAAAAGGTACATTAAGTAGCACCCATTTTAAATCTTTAGACAATGGGGAATATCCAGTAATCTCAAAAGGAAAATATAAAAAAAATTGGCAAAAAGTAAATACATATAATAATGATGGATCATATGTATATATGTCTGATAGTTTTGCAGGTGATGGTTCAGGAGATTTAACAATTCATTATTATGAAGGAAAATGTAATCACACTAATTTAAGTAATAAATTAATTACAAATGATAATATAAATGATTTATATTTGTATTATATTTTGACAGAGGATATTTGTAAATACAACAAATTATATCAAAAGGGATCTTCAAAACCAGTATTAGATAAAGATAAAATAATGAAAAAAATGAAAATTCCAGTCCCATCACCAGAAATACAAGAACAATGTATCCAAATTTATCAAGAAAAAGAAAGTTTTATTAATTCAATTGACGATAAAATTGAAGCAGAAAAAAAATATATTAATGACCTTAAACAACTCTCAAAAGATATTATTCATAACTATTGTTAATAACACGGATAATCATTTCTACAACCTCCATAAAAGTGGAATAAAGCTTGATCTGGTATTTTAGAATCAATTTCATTATAATAATCTATATCTTCATCATCTCCATCAATATCATTAGATTCCATAATATTTTTTATTTTTTCAATACAATCTTGTTTAGAATAATATGGACTATTATCATATGTTTCTTCAAATGTAAAATCTGGGAATGCACTGAATAATTCAGGTAGTTCTAAATCAGGTCTATTTTCTTTTAATCGATAATAAGAACTATTATCATGAACATCTTTATCTTTTAACATTTGAATTAGATCTTGTTTTTTAATTGATGAATATTTACCACCTTTTAATAAATCCAGTAAAATAGCACGAGTATTATCTCCACCTCTATAATCTGTTCCACCACCCCCACCACCAAGTTTTTTTCCTTCAACAAATTCAATATCTTCCAATGGATCTAATTCAATATCATAAATTAAATAACGCAGAACTTCAGAAATAGTTTCATAAGGTGATTTATCCATTTCCATTTGATCCATATAAATTGGTAACATGATATGTAATTTTTTTTCTAAATTAGTTCCATTTTCTCCTAATTTATCAGGTCTTGTACCACGCCCAATACATTGAATAATATCTTTGTAAGATGATTTAGGATCACAAACTGTTATATAATCTATTTTATCAAAATCATATCCCATAGAGTATTTTTGTACAACATATGCCATGCTATTTTGAGTTCTTTCAAATACATTAATATCAGTATAGTCATAATTTAAACGAATTTCGGATAAATCTAATTCTTTTGAATTACTAACATCAATAAATGGTTTTATGTTTGTCGATTTATTTTTATATAATTCATAATGAATTTTAAATAAAGCACCGGCATTTATACAATTATTATGAAAGCTAAATCCCCATGATTTTTGATATTTAGTAAAGTGTTGTAAACAATATTGAATCACATTCGTATTTTGACTATTTGTTTCAAATATATGTGGTAATATAGGACATAACCATTTGTCTTTAATTAATTTTTTCACCTTTATTGGAGAACATAATTGTCCAAAAATTGATTCATTTCTTTTAATTAATTCGTGATTTGGTGAAGCAGATGTAAACATTCTATATTTTATAGATAGATTTTTCAAGAAATATTGAATAATTATATTTCCATCATTTTTAACATTCGTCCAATTTTCTACCATCCAATGAGCTTCATCAAACCATATAAATACATCTCCCATATCATATGTAGTTAAATACTCATATATTTTTTCATATGATTGAATACAAGCTACTATAATATTTTTACCTTGTTTGTAAAAATTATCGAAACATTTACCTGAATTATTATCATAAACATTATAACTTTTTCCCAATAAAGATAAATATTTTTTCGAAATATTTTGTTTATTAATATTTTTCCTAGGAGTAAATATAACAATTGTATCTGGTTTGATTTTTTTAAAAATATTAAATACAATGACAGATTTTCCCCCACCTGTAGCTAATTCTAAATAAAATTTAAATAATGACATTAAAATATTATAACCTATCTCAATTATATCTAGTTGATATTGTCTATCATTAAATGTTTCTTGTCTTGTTAAATTTGGTGAAGTCGGTGGAGAAACGGGTGGAGTAATTGGTTGTGGTTCATCTATTTTAAATAATTCTTCTGGTTCGATATTATCCGTATTCTCATTTATCATTCTTTCTGGTTTATCAAAATTAAGATTATATTCTATATTATAATTAATACCATATTCTTTTAAAACTTGTTCGGATATCTTTATGAAATCTATATATGATATTTTATTAGTATCTCGATATTCATTTCCTAATGTATCTTTTCTATATTCGTTTGTTTTTTTTAATATTTCACCTTCTAAAAATTTAACATTTTTATCATTTAAATCACTATTAATTTTAAATATACAATGATATCTTGGATCACTGAATGTATCAGAATAATCATACCATCTCTTATCTAACCTCATTGACATCCCAAACTTAAATGCTTTATTTTCATATTCTAATGCTAGAGAGATTAATATATATAATCCGATCATTATTACATAATATTATTGTATATTTTTTATATATTTTTTTTCAAATTAAATATAATATATGTATAAATTATATGTCATCTATTAGTAGTAAAAAAAACATAAAAAAAATAATTTAATATTATAAAATTAAATATATGATATTATTTATAATTCTGGTAAATCAAACATAGATATCCATTTATTATTTCTATATAATTTACATTCAATCCATGCATTATTTTTATAAGTTCTATCTGGTCTATATTTTTTATAATTATTTTCAGTAAATTTATTTAATGGTGATCTACCACTATATATTGTATCGCCACATACTAATGTATTGTCAGTTTTATTGTAAATTACAATCCAAGTTTTACTCTCACCATATTTATTTATTTTATGTTTTATTGGTTCACCATCTTTCACACATTTATTTAAATTACGAGACATTTTATAAATTAGTTATTAAACAATAATTTATTAGAATATCAAATTATATCTTAACATTTACTGCTCTGTATCCTCGTTTTGTAATTGTTATTGAAAACTCTACTACCATATTCACATATCTATGATCTAATTCATCTTTGCAAAAATCACTCACATGAAAATATACATCGCCATAATTATCACCACTAATATAACCAAATCCTTTATGTTCAATAATTGTTTTAATTGTTCCATACAATACTTTTTTCTCATATATATCTAACTTTTTTTGTAATTCTATGGTTTCACTATTATCTATCTTATTTATTTTTAAATCGTATATTTCTTTATTTAAATCTTCAATAGTATCATGTAATCTTTCTAACATATTATCTTTTATTTGTATTTCTTTTTCTAATATTTTCTTTTTTTCAATAATTGACCAATACATATTTTTAAAATCATTTAATGAAGTCATCTTTATTTTTATAAATTATTAATACTATATTTTCAAATTTAATTTAATATATTTGATTATATTATAAAATGGTTAATACTGAAACCATAGAATTACTAACATGTTTTATATTAATTGTAATTTGTTATATTATTGCTAAAATATTTAGTCGTAATTGTGAATGTTTTAATCTTGGTGGACAACCAAATAGTCGAGTAAATAATTGTGATGACTTTATTACTGAAGCATCATTAAATTGTGGGGATGATGCAACGGGTAATTTAAGTCAAGATTGTTGTGATACAATATTGAATCCAAATAATCTAAATTGTGATGTTTCAACTATAGATGATATCTTTAGACAAGATGTAATTACTGCACAAAATACTTGTAATACACTTTATCCATCACAATCATTAGATTCACACTATGATTACAATCTTATTTCAGATGTTCCAGATAATACATGTTTAAGTTCTCCAGAAAAAATAAAAGAATTTAGTAATAGTTGTGATTTAAATCGAGAAACTATGACAAATTGTGATTCATGTAGAAATGCTGTATATAGTTATTTTAATAAATGTGATAATTTTAATATGAGAAATATATATCTAAGAGAATTAATTAAATATTGTGTATAATTTTTAAATTTAATTTAATCTGTTTTTTATTTCATGTATATCACTTTTCATATATGATATATCATTTCTCAATATACTCAAATCATTATGAATTTCATTTATAATATTATGATTAATATCAATACGTTTTTCTTGTGCTTCAACTGTACTGCTTATTACATGTATTTTTTCAGCATGTTCACCCATTTTAAATATTAATCCACCAACAGATAACATGCCACCTAAATATGGTAAAACTTGTTGAAAACTCATTTTAATATAATATAGATTTAAATTTGAATTAATTTAATCTTAAATTTTAATATTGAATTACATATGCCACCAAATAATATATATCATAATGATAAATATATTGGTGAATATGCCGGTAAATATATAGTATATGAAGAACATCATGTTAAAAAAAATTATTATGAACAATTATTTATTGATATTTGTATATATATAGTATGGATAGCATACATTTATGAAGTCATCATGTTTATCGATAGAGTATTTATAAGACGATAGATCGGTTAGATGGGTCTTTACTATTTGACCATTTAGGCATCCACATATATGGAATATTTTCTACACCACTATAATATTTATCATATATATGTTTATACATATCAGTTTCATTCATATTAAATTTTTTTTGTGCATATTCTTCAATTATTTCATGCCATGGTTTATCAAACGATGATACACCATCAGAAAAACCATCTTTTCTTCTCCATACTACATCTTTTGGCAAATCATTTTCAAATGCTTTACGTAGTAAATACTTTTCCATACCATCTCTAACCATCTTTTTTTCTGGCAAAATTGACATATAATATTCCATAAATGTTTTATCAAAAAATGGAACTCTTATTTCTAATCCTGCTCCAGCAGTAGTTTTATCTCCTCTTAATACATCAAAATATTGAACATCTTGTAATAATCTTATACATTCATCTTGAAATGATTGTGGATCTGGTGCATTATGAAAATATAAATATGATCCAGATGCTTCATCACTCCCTTCACCACTTAATAATACCTTAATATCACTATTATCTCTAATATATTCAGACAATAATAACATTGGAACAGATGCCCTAATTGTTGTTATATCATATGATTCAATTTGATATATTGTTCTTTCAATTGCATCTAACATTTGTTTTTCTGATACTAATACAATCGTATGATCTGTTTTTAAATGATTTGCAACATTTTCAGCATGATATAAATCTGGTGAACCATTCAATCCTATTGAAAATGTTTTTAAATTTTTTACCCGCTTACTCATAATAGATGCTATAATACTACTATCTAAACCACCAGATAATAAACACCCAATTGGTCTATCTGTAATCATTCTTTTTTCTACACTCATATTTAATATTTTTCTTATATTTTGTATTGAAATATTTTCATCATATTCTACTACAGGATAAATTAAATCATAATATTTATTTGTTATCAAATTGTTTGTATCAATATCAAATATACTATATGATCCGGGCGGATAAAATTCTATATTACGATTTAAATCATATAAACATTTCATTTCAGATGATATACCAAAGTCATCTATATCATGATAAAAATATAAACTACGAATACCATATGGATCATGACCAACAATTATTTTTTTTTGACTATTATCATATAATACAAAACTGAATACACCATCTAAACTATTACATAATGTATCAATATCCATAAATTCATATAAATGTAAAATAATTTCACAATCACTATCACTTTCTAATGTAATATTGTATTGTTTTGCTAATAGTTTATAATTATAAATTTCACCATTACACATTAACATATTATTGTTTTTATGTAATGGTTGATTGCTCCCACTATTTAAACCATTAATTGATAATCTATGAAACATAAAATACATATAATTATTTTTGTAATATATACTATGTGTTTTTGTATTATCTGGTCCTCTATGTGAACATCTTTTACCATATATATCTAATTTAGTTTTATCACAATCATCTTTTGATTTATAAAAAAAGATACCGCACATTTTATAAATATAATAATTACTATTTAAATATTAATTTGATATTATTGATATTTAAAAAAAAGAACTTTAAAGATAAATAAAAAATGAATCCGAATTTAGAATATAAAACAAGAAATGCACAAAAAATACTTGACTTTTTAAGTACAGGTCATAAATCACCAGATGATTATATTGGTAGTGATATGCCATTCTTCATGAAAAATGAAAATACCAAATTTAAAATTGGACATCATGTAATCCCAGAATTACCAGATGGACTAAATCACAATATTAAAATGATGTATAAAATTATTGGTAATCCACAATCGGAAGTATATGTCAATGATTGGACGTTTATATCATTAAATCAAACATTACAAGTATATAATGATAGATGTAATAATGGTCAAAAACTTGTATTTGATATAGGATATATGTATATTGGTATGGGTCATATTAAAGTATTATCATGTGATCTCAATACTGGTGAATTATTTTATAGAATTGATGGTGGTGGCGATGATTACGTTAGAGAATATCATAAAAGTTTAATTATGAATTATGATAAAAAAGAATATACATTTATGGATTTTGATGTATTTTTAGAAGAAACAAAACAAAAAATATATTAATCATCATCGTTTATCTGTTCTAGTGCAATCTGTTGTAGTAAATTTTGTGCGTATGGTTCACTTGATGAATCATCTGGTTCCATTTGACCAAATACTGGTAAATTTACATCATATTCAGTAAATTCAGATGAATCAGAAGATAATGGTGGTGAATGTGATCGCAAAAAATCATCATCATCCACTTCTAAATCTTGATAACTTATGGGTATTGGTCTCCTAGTATAATGTTTTTCGCATCGAAAATAAGTTGGGAATAAATAATTTGCCACCTCATCATTATCGCCCAATTGTTTACGAAGTTCAAAATATCTTCTCGTAATTTCTAATTTTTCTTTCGAATTCAAATCACGATAACATTTTTTATGAGGTGTATATATTGTTTCTCGTTTACCAATATTTTTTCTTGTTAATTTTCTCTCATTTTTATTTAATTTTGAGTTTTGTCTTAGTTGTCTTCCTCTCATCACCCTTTGTAATTGTCTTGCGGCTTGATTTCTCATCAAATCAAGATCAGGATCACTTGGATCATCTGAATCACTACGTTTTCTTTTTCCTGCTCCACCATACTTATTTTTCCCACGTTTCTTTTTCATACTATATTTATACCTATGTTTGCTAGTGCTATTGCTATTACTATTGCTATTGCTATTACTATTGCTATTGCTATTGCTAGTGCCACTACCATACTGATTTAAATCATCTAGATAATGTGCCATCAATTTATTTTCATTCTCTTCTCGCATCATACGATTATGAACATCTGGATTTAGTGGTAAACTTTTTAAATGTTCATGTATATTTTTCATTAGTTCGGGTTCTCTTAAATGTTGTAATACACTATTACGATCTTTTAAACCTCTCATAGTTGCTGTAGTTTGCAGAGTTTTAATTAAAGGATCTCTGCGTTTTGCATACATATAATCTATATCTTCTGTCATTCTTAAACGTGTTTTTTCAGGATTATATTGCAGACGACCCGGCCGACGCAGCCGATTTAATTTTTTATTACGAATAGACATAAATAAGTCATCTGTTAATTCTTGTAATGGATCATCTTCAATACCTTTTGCTATTTCAACCATATCATATGCTACATTTAATTTATGAAGTTTATATATTTTATCAGCAACAAATTCTTTTATGTCATCATCTAACATTCGATTATTCAAAATATTTTCGCCATCACTATTTAATATAAAAGGATCTGCTCCATATTCTAATAAAAAATCTATCTTTGCCGATCCATTTTCTAATACACGTGAATGATTTTCATCTAAGCATGCCGCAAATAAAGCAGTAGTTCCCATGACATTTGTTCCATTAATATTTGCGCCATATTCTAATAATAGTTTTGCTATATCATTATTTTGATGTCGAAAATCTACACTACTTTGTAATGGTCTATTTTTGCTATTATCTCCTTTATTAGGATCAGCGCCATATTCTAATAATAATTTAATTATATCTATATTACCATATTGAATTGCTCCCAATAAAGCGGTTGTTCCACCAAATCGTATAACTTCATTAATATTTGGTCTTTTATCTAGTAATAGTTTTATAAAATTTAAATTTGGATTACTTTGAGTACAACAGATGTATAATGCGGTTTCTCCTCTTGGATTTTGTGCATTTATATCAGCACCCATATCTAAAAATAATTCAGCAAGATCATATTTTTCATATGATACTGCTGTTATAAATAATGTATAACGATCATATAATTTATAATCTACCTTTGGTATTAGATTACCATCAAATGTTTCTAATTGTGGCTGATCTTCTACAAATTTTATTAATTCATCAGTATAATCTTTTGGCGGTAATGGTACAGTTGAAACTCTTCTCTCAGTAATCCATGAATCTTCGGGATCACCATGTGTTTTTATAAATGTATTAATACGATCCCAATCCATTTCTTTTTCCCATTGAGGCCCACTTTGACTCATATTAATATATAAAATATTTTAATATTATTTATATTAAAATGTTTGATGTTGATTTTGTTCAAAGAATAAAAGTTACTGGATTATTTTTTTTACAATTTTATAAAATTGTTACTGGAACAATGTTAACATTATTTATACCACAAAATTGTGATGGTGAAATATGTAGTTTAAATGATAATTTTAAAAATGATAAACCATATCATCAAATCGCATTATGTTGGAATAGTATGACACTAATAGGTTTTTTAATGTTATATGTATATGAACTTAAACGTGAGAATTGGTCAATTGAATATTTAGATATAGATAACAATAAACCAGATAATGCACTTAAATCAATCATTATTAAAGAGAAAAAATTAGATAAAAGGATGGATGAGTTAAATTTATATTATTATCGTATTGTAAATTTCACTATATTTATGAATATGGTAAATCTTGGATTACTTGTAAAAATATTATATGATGATTATCATAGTCAATCAACAATATCATGTGCTATTAGTTTTACATTATTAATATGGATGAAGTTATATAATTCGTTTGATGTTGCATATCAATCAGTCAAATATGATAAAATGAAAAGTGCTTATATGTCTGAATTTGTATCATACAATGTATTAGATAGTGATTATTTATCGAATAAAGTTGTAGAAAATAAATCTATTAAAGTAGATGAGTTAGATGATTTAATAGTACCAAAAAAAATATAAACAATATTATATGAGTGATTTTGAGGTATTAGATGCGACAATGTCATCACATATATCAGAAGCAGAAGAAAGAAATAAAGAACCAGATGTACGAGAACAAGATGATATACTTAGTTTATTAGAGGGAGATACATTAAGTATAAGAATTAGTTCACATGGTAAATTTGTGAATGCATTATTACATTCAGATGATAAAAAAATAACAGAATCAACTATAAAATTTAATATTTTATTTAGAGGTAATATTGGTTGTACGGTATTAACAAGATGTAATACGCGAGACACTTTGATTGAGAATGGTAAAACATATTGTAATTCAGATATAGGTAAATCAGATTTTAAAAAAAATATGGAAATATATTATAATGATAATGATTCTGGTGGTGAAATAGTAAAAGTAAATGTAGTAGATTGTGATTGTAATACATTCCCATTTCTTTGTTATGTTCCAGATTTGTTATTAGATTTTGAAGCAGATTTTTCAACAGGTTATGTATTATATAAAGACGATATGCCAATAAAACCATATTATGATAAATCGAATGAAAAAGCAGAAATATATGAATTTAAAAATGCAGATGGTGATAACATACAAAAATTGTTATTAAGTGATGCATTGAAATATCTATATCGCAAACATATTAAAAATAAAAATTCAAAAAAAGAAATTGATGTATATGTATCATCATGTTTATATATTCAACCCAATGATATAGATTCAATAATTACAGGGTATCCAGTATGGTATGAATGTAATAAAAATAATATTATTTTAGGATATGAAAAAGAATTAGAAGATGCAAAAAAAATATATGAAAAAACAAAAATAGAAGTGGATAAATGTGAAGATAATTTAGAAAAATTAAAAAAAATAAAATCAGATATATATAAAAATTTATTAGAATATATAAAACAATATATAGATCCAGAATCTAGAAAAGAAAATTTTGAAATAATAAAATTAATTACAGATGAGATTGACAAATATATAGAATCTATTGGTGAAGAAGAATTTCAAGATGATCTTGATAAAAATGTAAATGAATTATATGATAATATTAAAGATTTTTTAAGTGAACATATGATAGATGCTGAAGAAAAGTTTGATATCATCAATGATAAATATATTACACAAAAGATAGAATATGATGAAATAGTAGAAGCACATAAAAAATGTTTTCAAACAAAAAGAAAAGCAGAATCATCTGTAGATACAAGAACTCATAAAAAGGGAGCTGGCAAAAAGAAAGGTGGTAAAAAGAAAGGTGGCAAAAAGAAATGTTGTAAAAAGAAATGTTGTAAAAAAAAATTGAGTAAAAAAAAATGTTGTAAAAAGAAATTGAGTAAAAAAAAATGTTGTAAAAAGAAAGGCGGTAAAAAGACAAAAAAGAAAAAAATTAAAAAATAATATATAATAATATGGAACAATATACAAATCAAAATTATGGTACAGTATATAATGGATGTATTAGCACTACTACGCCATCACAATATTTTTCAAAAAGTTTTTTAGATGATCATATATTTGGATTAATACCAGAGGGATTTGATGTTTGTTATAATTTAATTGATATAGTTGAAGCAATTCATATTGAATTTTATTTATATGATAGTACAGTTCCATTAATCGGGAAAAAAGATGATATTGCTTCAACTATATCAATATTTTTCGAAAAACCATATAGATGGTCGTATGGATGGACACCATTATATAATAATACTCTTCATATACCAGAACTTTATACAAATTCTGATTTTGAAGGATATGATATGACTGGCGGTGGATTAGGAACATTTATGATACTATGTGCTATGGCATATTCTAAATCAAAAAATTTACATATGGCAACATTATATGATGCTTCAGCAGGATATAGAAAAGATTATAATATATATAAAAAACTTGGATTTAATTATATAAATAGTGAGGGACATGATATGACAGGAAATGTAAATGAAATTTACAGTAAAACATCTGATTTTATAATGCATAAAGGAGATAAATTTAAAAAAAAATTAGATGAGTTAACAAAATATTTTGATGATGAAGAATGGACTGGAGATGATATGGAAATGGATGGTGGATATCGCAGATACAATAAAAATCGCAGACACAATAAATACAAGCAAAAATTTAAACGTAAATACACTAAAAAGAATAAACGTAAACAAAAAGGAGGAACTAAACCAATTTATAAATATATGAAAAAAGATACTTATGATTATGATAAAATAAAAGAATTATTAGAAGCGGGGGCAAATCCTAATATTGTAGTTCCTAATAATAGAGGGACGACGCCACTTACAATATCAGTATTTTATGAAGATTCGAAATTATTTGATTTATTAATGGAATATGGCGCAAATCCATTTTTAAATGATGATCTTGGTAGTAATACATATGATTCAGTAAGATTTATGGAACGTATTGTAGAGACTAAAGACCCAGAATTTTATGAAAAAATAAAAGATAATATTCCACATTATGAAAAAGTAATATTAGAATATAAAGAAAAAATTAAAGAAAAAATGAAACCAAAAGAAGATGCAGCAACATATATGCAAAGTAGATATAGAGGTAAATTAACACGTAAACGTAATTATTTATCTAGATATAGTAGCTATAAACCTTGGAAAGGAACTGTAGCAATTGATTATTATTTATACACAGATGAAGATATATTCAATTATTTAAGACAAGATGATAATAATTTTGTATTAAAATTACCATCAACCAAAGAAGAAAAATATGAAGCATGGAATGTAAATGATATTCTTACATCAATAAAATTACCGAATACACCTGAACCTTTAATGTTTTACGAATGTTTAACAGCAGAACATACTCTTAGATCAGATAATGTTTCTACTGATAGTAAATTTATGAAAATAGGCGGTTCTCAATTTATAGTTAAATTTCCTGATTGGTTATATTCGTATTTTATATATAATACCACAGCGAACGCTAATCGGAGGACCTCCGCACCACGCTTACCTGAACCAAGAATATATAGATTAAAGAAATATAAAGAAATATTTGGATTAGTATCAAATAAAATATATGATTATCATGAAAATATGGTAAGCGGGGATCATTGTAATTATCCTAAACCTGTATGGACATATGAATTGGTTGTAGAAAATGAAGAAGATTATATATATGATTTTTTAACATATCTTGATCAACAGGTTTATGATGAAAGTAGCGCGTAAATACACTAAAAAAATAAAATATCTTTATTAATTATCCTCGTTTTTCAATAGTAATTTGAAATTTATTACTATAATATTCTTAATACAAAGTTACATTAGTTGACTATTGCTAATTTCAGAATGATTTTTGAATGCGGTTCATCGAGACCAATTGATTCGTCAAGAATGATTTTGTTTCAGATTGAAACAGATTATGAAAAATCAGATTGGCGTTCAAACGAATGGAAAAAATTTTTGTATTATTTGCCACTTGAACTGAAAATATTGATATTTCAATTGGTAATTCAAAAAAATATGATATCATGGGAAATTGATCATAAAGTATTCATGTGGACTGTACCTTCTAAGGTGGTTAATATAAAGACAAATTTTCATTTTCAAGTAAAAAGAATTCGAGACTATTGGTTAATAAATGCTCTCCAATATTGTAAAGATGAGAAGGATGTATCTATAAATTACAATGATAAAATAAATCATAATGCTTCAGCATCTTGTGAATTTTCATGTTTAGATATAATTGAAAAAACTGGTTATCATAATATGTCAGTATTTCAGTATGGTCAATCAGAAAAGTGTATTAAAGTTGAACAAAAATTTACAAATAAACTATGTAGACCAATTAAAGTATTTGATAATAATATTGGTATAAAAAAAAAATTTCTAATTGATGAAAAAATAGAATATCATCATATAGATAAAGATAAACTGCCCGAAGATATACTTGATGCTATTCAATGTAGACATGTTCATATTGATGGTAAAGAATCAAATAAATTTTGGACGGAAAATAATTGCAGATGTTTTACATGTGATTTAGTAAGATATAGTTATCGCAAATATGCTAAACCGAATGATTTGCCTTCTAAAATATGGAAAAAAGAAAAACGTATTGATTTTACTGTAACGAATAAAAACACAAATAAAACTTATGGATATCGTGATAGGATTCAGTGTTATGATTGGTTCAAAACTTATGATAATCTTATAGTTGATTTGGAAAAAAAGCAATGGAAAACAATTTATTAAAGAAATAGTATAATAATAATAATAATAATAATATTTTTTATCTATTTTGGACTAGTAATTTGAAAAAATCTATTTTAAAATATTTAAACATAGAGTAATATTTATTATAAATACACTCATTTTAAAAATGTCTATTGAAATTTACAGTATTCCAATGAAAGATTCACGAGAGGATATTAAGATTCAAGCGAACCCATGGTTCAAAAATGGTATTGAAGAGAGTGACATCATTCTTGGGAAAGAACTTGGTCTAATTGAAGATTCAAAAGACATCGATCCATTTGAAGAGATGATTGAGATTGAAGAAGAATATCTTGAAGATCTTAATGATTTTCTGGATGAACTGGAACGCCTTGATCCAGATTATCTTACATATGCTGAATGCATTGATAAAAAAGAATTTTATGAGAATATTGGTGTTCGCATTGTCAAAAAGTTTGATAATTGGGCACTTGGTTCTATTGAAGGTGAAAAATGTGTTTATATTCCACATACTCTACTGGATGATATAACCACTGGAGCGATTTACAACATGACTTTGATTTATACTGAAGGACAGACAAATCTTTGGAGAGCAATTTTTGTATTTCCAAAGATTTCACCAGTACAAGTTGGATGTGTTTCGAATTTATTTGATATGATCTATGGCGATGTGTCAGAATATATTGGTATGAAAACTTTTCACATTCCAAAAATAGATATTGGCAAAACTATTGGAAAAGATGGATGGGTTATTGACAAGATTGTGAAAGATTATTTGTATAACAATAGAGATATTGGTGATTTATTGATGGACGATGATGATGATATCAAAGATGCATCAAATATACCGCAATTTAATTTTATTGACAAAGGAGAATATACACAAGTTGATATGTGGTATAATACATTTATCGATAAATTGAATGAATGCGAATTTATTTCAATAATACCAGAAATAGAATTACTTCAAAAAATGTATGTTTAAATTCAAAAAATTCAAAAAAATAAAAAAAATAAAAAATAAAAAAAATATTAATATTTTTTATTTAATATATAAAGATAAATCATTTTATAACATTATAAATTTTTTTGTTAATGCCATACAGTAATGGGAAAAAAAGCAGAGGACACTATTATAATGGATTACATTATCATAGACAATCACATAAACTATTTAGACCTGGAACAAAAGTAGTTGAAAAAAGTAGTGGAGATACATATACAGTATTGTCAAAATATGATAAAAGTCATAGAACATTAATTCGTGTAGAAAGAGATAGTGATATGAGTATTAAATATATTCGTTGTAATTTATTACATACAGAAAATTACAGTAAAATACTATTGAATAAAATTTGTAATAAAACAACATATGATAATGTTAAAAAAGAAAAAGTATTCAAAAAAAACATATCATTAAATCAGTTTAAAAAATATAAACGTGAATTTAATGATATGTTAAAACCAAATAATAGTGTTACAAATATTGGCGGTGGTGTTAGTATTGATTATAGTAAAGATAATAAAGGTGAATTTTATATTCATAGTATTAGTGGTAATGATATGATTGATGGTTTCAACAAACAGAATTTAGAAATAATGAATTATTTATATAAAACGTTAAATGATCCAAAAAAAATGAGAGTAAGAGAACATATAATTCCGAGAAGTCGTATATTAGAAATTTTCATGAAAGATTCAAGTGGTTCAACAATGAATTTAATACCAGATTGTTGTAGTAAAAGCGATTATTATAGTATTTTGAATAGATATATTGATAGTGTTTCAGACGATGTATCTGAAAAGGTATCTAAAAAGGTATCTAAAAAGGTATCTAAAAAGGTATTTAAATTTACAGATGAATATATCAAAAAGAAAAAATGGGGATTATGTTAAAATAATATATATATATATATATATATATATGAAAGGTGGTTTTCCAAATGAATCACATAATTATGAAGAATTTCAATTAGAAGTATCAAGAGATATAGAAAATTTAAAAGCAAATATGGAAGGAGAACCAAATATGATGCAACGTTGGTGGATAAGTATAGGAGATACTATGTTATATGCGATTATTCCACAAATATTTCCAGGACAAGGCGATGATGTTGATATTGATTATGTAAATGTATTATGTATTATGGTTGGTAAATATATAATAGATAATTATGATAATATAGTAAATGGTAAAAATATAGAAGAAATAAATGAAAATACATTAAATGTGCCAATTAAAACAAATCGTGATTTTATTGAATTTTTACAAATATTATTAAAATTTAGTAAAACTACAAAACATTTTGCTGAAAATAATAGATATGATAATTTTGATCATAATGATTATGATAATCCACATGAAATACCTATGGTATTAAAATATACTGAAAACGATTATAGTGTTCTTTATACACATAATTTTATAAGTATATTAAGAATGATAAATTGGTATATAAATTATAATTATACAGATCCGGATAGTAGAAGTAAATTAGATCCATTACCATTTTCATGTGTAGATACAGATGATGTATATGATAATACGCAATTAAGTAAATTTGTGGAAGAATATATGCTTATAAATAGTACTAGTGATGCAATAAAATTTGTAAAAGAAAAATTTTTATATGATATGACAGATAAAGAAGATGATGAAATACTAGATGAATTAAAAACAAAACTATTATCTTTTACAAATACGCAAGCATTACAAGTTTTAAAAGATATAGTAAATAGAGAGTATTTTGTAAAAATTTTAGAAGATTTAATAAAAAAATTTAACAGGGTATTTATTCAATATTTATTTATGAAAATATGTATAGATAATGAAGATGCTGAAATGATGAATATAGAGAATCGTGAATTATATATTTATGATACTTTAACTGATTTCAAACTTACATATTATATGGAAATAATGCAAATAACACTTAAAGATAAATATGAAACATTGGAGGAATATTATAGGAATGAGACGGATGAATTAGATAATGATTTAGTTGATGTATTAGAATGTATAGAGGAATATATAGATGAAAATAAAATTTATTTAAATCCGACTCCAATTACTCCACCAGATGTCAAATTGTTTCATTTATATTCACGAGATCGTAGATTAGAGCAATTATCAAGATTATATGATGAGGATGATATTAAAGAAAAATTAGAAAAATATGAAGTGAATGAATATTTATATAATATGCATAATACAATGAGAGATATATTATCAAAATATGATACAGAAGATGATTATACATTATATGCTAGTGGTACATTATTTCGTGGATTATTATATTTATCTCGAAGAACTCTTTATCACCTTGTTGATGGAATTTATCAAATATTAATAGACAATAATGTAGTAGGTTCAACTAATTATATTGGGAGTGATTATGAGAGTAGATCCAAATATAATGAGTCAATTACACTTAAACTTGCAAAATATAGATCAAATAGAGAAAGTTATGAAAAATTTTCATTTTTAGGAAGCGATTGGATAGAAGAAAGAATGAGAAAAGATGCTTATGTATGGAGTATACATAGAACATTAAATGCTTTAGAAGAAATAATAGGAACTATAGAACATTCAGGTGGAAGCAATCATAGGATAGAATCCGCATTTAGAAAAATTATTGATTTAGTGGCAAAAGAATTTAGACCAGATGGTGATTTTTATGTAGAATATGAAAAAATCAGTCAATTAGAAAGAGTTGAAGGTAAAAATATGAACGAAATATTAAAAGAATTTAGAGATGATAAAATTAAAGGGTATACACTATATCATTATGATTATGTAGATAAAAACTTAGAAAGATATGGTTTAGA
>Ga0209199_1001532_pt1 | contig 27419 bp, 22 predicted proteins | sample COGITO_mtgs_1105_7_FD_184805 | JGI IMG/M metagenome (GOLD analysis project Ga0209199, IMG submission 184805) | Pelagic marine microbial communities from North Sea - COGITO_mtgs_110523 (SPAdes) (version 2) | ecosystem: Environmental > Aquatic > Marine > Epipelagic ...
TATAACGATACCGAGATAGCCGCGGTTGATATTTTATTGCGCTATCACGCGGACTTTAGCCTTGAGCAAGCGAACATTTGGATCGAGGAGCGAATAGGTGCAGACCGGAGATTCGTGCAGAAACGCAGGCTTGAGCACGACAGCACATACAACTCATCTTTCGCCTCTGAACTCATGGAATCCCTATCCCTTGACGACCTATTACACCTATCCGGCTCCATGCGGGAAAAGGTAGCGGAGGTTTTACCGCATACATAACTACTCAGATCTTGGAGGATGGCGCTGAATTAAATAGGAGCGCCACATGCTTAATCAGACCCACACGATCCTGCGTTTAAATGCAGTTACATCACGCACCGGCCTCTCCCGGTCCTCAATATATGAACAAATATCTAGAGGCTTCTTTCCAAGGCCTATATCTCTGGGGAAACGATCCGTGGGCTGGTTGGACGCGGACGTAAATAATTGGATTGAAGAGCGAATCGAGGCAAGTGGACGTGACTCAAGGAGTTACGATGAAAAGTAACTCTCTCAGGGTAGCAACAGAACTTGCGGAGAGGGGCATATCGGTCTTTCCTTGCAACTCAGACAAAAGCCCTGCCACCAACAATGGATTTAAGGACGCGAGTAAGGACAAGGCTAAAATCGATAACTGGTTTGGCGACACCGATCATCTGGTCGGGGTCCCGACTGGCCCGGTTAATAATCTATTTGTCATCGACATAGATCCCGATGGACAAGAATGGCTAGTCGATCACTTTCTAAAGTTACCTCAAATCAGAGTACATAGCACACGTCGAGGGCAACACATACTCTACAAATATCCAGAGAATGGAGAGCGTGGACGAAGTACCGCTGGAAAGATCGCAAAGGGCGTCGACACTCGGGGCGCTGGAGGTTATGTGATTTGGTGGCCAGCCGAGGGTTTTGACGAATCCGGCAGTCTTGACGAGATCGACTATCCGCCAGAGTGGATCCTGAACAAACTAGAATACAACCCAACCCTTGGTAATGGGGTCCAAGCTCAAGCAAGCCAAGATACGTTTCTGGAGGGGAGTCGAAACGATAGTCTATTCAGGCTGGGAGGGTCCCTGAGGCGGCAAGGCCTCAACGAGGAGCAGCTTATAACTCAGCTGGTACTTACGAATTCAAATCAGTGCTCTCCCCCCCTCCCAGCAAAAGAGGTTGCAGCTATCGCGCGGAGTCTTACGAGGTACGAGCCCGACAGCCTTGAGTCCAATATAAACCCAAAGCCAAACTCATCAATGAGTTGGCTGCAGGACTTCGAATTGACCCCGGAAGAGGTTGCAGAGATAAACGATCCAAAATGGGCAATAGATAATTTGGTACCTGAGGGTCACGTTGTCGCTATTGCTGCTCCACCTAACGCAGGGAAAACAACGATATTATTTCACCTATGCAAGGAGCTTACCGCCGACTACGAGGTAATTTACGTGCATGCAGACACCAACCCCTCAGACGCAAAGGACTATTACTATCAAGCGCAGGAGTCCGGGGTTCGGTACCTGACGCCAGACATGAAGGTAGGTAAATCTATGAATGACGTAGTAGCCAACCTTGAGTGTTTGGCAAATAGTGAGATTGACCTTAAGGGTTTTTTTTGGGTCTTTGACACATTGAAAAAAATGACCGATGTCATACAAAAGAAGAGCCTTAAACAGTTATTACAAACCGTGAGAAAGATTTCTAGCCGTGGCGGGACAGTGGTGTTGCTGGCGCACACGAACAAGCATAAAGATACCGACGGTAACCATATCTTCGAGGGTACCGGAGACCTGAAAGCGGACGTCGACGAACTAATCTATTTTGAACCACTTCATATTAAGGATGCCCCGTTAATCGTGTCCACTAGACCAGATAAAGTAAGGGCTGACATCCAGCCACGCACATTTGAAATAGACTCCGATAGACAAGTTAAATCAGCGGATGACTACGTCGATGTGGCTAAAAAAGTTGTAGAGGACTTCAAACTTGACGAGGACCTTGAGGTCATCGATTTGATTACAGCAGCAATCAAGAAATCTATATCCAAACAAACAGAGATCGCAGATTACTGCAAAGAGCATGGCGGTTTTGGAATACGTAGGGTAAAGACGGTTCTCAAAAGGTACGATAAAAAGCGCTGGAACGTAGAGCGCATGCCAGAATTTAACGCTCTTCACTATGTTTTGATAGAGGAGCTCGAGGCCCTACCGATTAAACAGTAGCCGCTGTCATAAGGTAATAAGTGATATAACTGCCTCACTTATAGCAGTTGTACATCTTTTACACTTATTCCACTTATTACACTTGTATCAGTTAGTGAGTATATAGAGGGAGGATTAAGGCTTCTAAATTGACTCCTTTAAAAATGCAAAAGCTAGCGCCAATTCATTGGCAAACAGGTCTGAGGGTAGATCGAGTGCATAGATTATGGCCCCGTAGCCCGCCCCACGTGGATTAAGAAAACAAGCTGGCACACCCGGCACAGCAGATTGAGTGCACCAACACCCTAAGAAAAATCATGATTTGTATTCACATCTGGCAGTCTCTCCCTCATAATTGTTCTTATAAGTAATTGATTTATATACATATATTATGAGACAGAACAAAGAAATTAATCTAGACGAACTGTTTAATCTGGCAAAGATAGGGCTGACAGAGGAGCAGATAGCAACGTCGCTGGGCGTGCATCAAAGCACCATGACCCGCCGAAAGAAGGATGATGCCGATTTTGCAGAGACATTAAAGGCTGGAAAGCAGGCTGGTATCACCGCCGTCACCAACGCGCTGTTCACTGGCGCCACTAACGAGGCCAAACCGTCGACATCTGCTCAAATCTTTTTCCTCAAAAATAGAGCCCGCTGGACGGACCGTATCGAGACAGAGCACACAGGCTCCGTGGGATTTGATGTGCAGCTCGATTCTGCATTATCAACGTTAAAGGAGGCAGGCATTGACCCAGCGTCGCTATAAGCTTGGCAGCGAACAGATCACAAGGGGCTTATTTCTTAGACCGGTATAACACCACTCACCCGAAAGCTAGGCCTCTTTGCGAAAGATGGAAACGTTATTCGAAATAGTGCCACTGCCCTCTTTGAGATCTTCGAGATAGTCAGCCCATCTCTGCATCAACTTAATTCTTTCGGGGAAGAACCTGGTTCGGTTGTAGGCCTCCCCAGTCGCATCTCTCACTACATGGGCAAGCTGGTGTTCTATCAAGTCTGATCGTATCCCCAACTGCTCCTCCATTAGCGTACGAGCAGTAGCTCTGAACCCGTGAGGAGTGGCCTCCTCCTTCGTTATCCCTAAACCCCTCATAGCATAGAGAACAGCATTCTCGCTCATGGGCCTCTCACCACCTCTAGCTGAGGGAAACACATACTGCCCGTCTCCAGTATAGGGCTTTAACTGGGCTATAAGTCTCACCGCCTGAGATGCCAGGGGTACAAAGTGATCTCGCCTACGCTTCGTCTTAGCTGCGGGAATCAGCCACTTGCCCTCCTCGAGGGAGACTTCCCCCCACTCCATATGGCGCAGCTCACCTGGACGAACTAAAAGTAGCGGTGTGAGCATAAGCGCGATTTGAACGACTAGTGTTCCCACGTAGTTGTCAACCGACCTTAGGAAGAAAGCAAGCTCGCCCGGGTCTAAAATGGCTGCGTGATGCTTAGATTTTGGTTTCTTCAGAGCGTTTTTGATCCCTACAGCCGGGTTAACTTCCGCCGCACCCACTGCGATTGCGTGATCAAATATCTGACTGGCTACCTGATTTGTTCTACGAGCAGTTTCCAGAGCCCCCCTAGATTCAATTACTCTAAGTACCCCCAGAAGCTCTGGCGCCGCAATTTTATCAATTGCAAGTTCATGCAGAGGTAGAAGATCCTTTCCGAATAGGCGACGCTGGCGAATAGCATGAGTGGGAGACCAATCAGGCGACTGCTTAGCAAACCAGTCCTCGCCTAAGCTCCCAAAGGTATTTAAAGATGCGACCTCTGCCAAAGCTTTTTGTTCACGCTTTACTAAGCTGGGGTCGCCGCCCTGGGAGACTAAGGCATGCGCCTCACGGTGGAGCTCTCTCGCATTTTTGAGAGAAATCTTTGGGTATACACCCAGCGCCAGACGCTTCTCTATCCTCTGTGCACCAGTGGAGATTCGGTACTTGTATCTCCAATACTTGCTACCTTTCGGAGACACCTCTAAATAAAGACCACCCTGGTCAGACAGGCGATGAGGTTTCTCTTTAGCCTTAGCTTGCTTGACTTCAACCTCGGTAAGCATAGATGCCCCCTATTTCGTGCCCAAAACAAAATGTGCCCCCACAAATGCCCCCTCAAGGGGACGGCTGCCGGCGGACACCTCAGAACCTTAATGTACTCTAAGTTATTGTTTTTGCAATGAATAGTTGCGAGAGGAAACGTCTTCGGACGCCTTGGGAATAATAAATGGCGGAGGGACAGGGATTCGAACCCTGGAAGGTTTTAACACCTTGCTGGTTTTCAAGACCAGTGCATTCGACCACTCTGCCATCCCTCCAGCGTGGCGAATGATGAAGAAGTAGCGGCGGAATCTCAAGAGCTATAACTAATTCAGTGTATTTTATTTCAACCTTCACCTTATTCTGTGCGATCTGGCCTGATTGAGGGCACACAATCAACCCTTCACAGCTCCCCTGAGTGGCGTATGATCTCCTCTCCAGCCCACTTCGTTCTTTTGGAGAGATGTTCGATGAAACGCGTTTTGAAGATTGCCCTTATTTTATTTATCGTTTATGCCGGCGTTGTCGCCACGTTTGAATCCTTGCTGGGTTATTTCCAACCCCTGGGTGAAGGCATGATAGTAATCACTACCACCAATTCAGATGGCGTGCGCAAAGATCGTGTTGTGTCGCGCATTGACAGTGCTGGCCAGCTCTACGTTGCTGCAAATCACTGGCCTCGATCTTGGTATCGACAAACCTTAGCGCTACCCAATGTCAGTGTCGCTATTGGTGATGAAACTGCTGAATACCTTGCTGTACCAGTGGAAGGTGTCGAACATGATCGTGTGGATGCAGATCACCCCCTCCCCCTAAGCTTTAGGATTTTGACTGGGTTTCCGCCCCGTTACTTTATTCGCCTAGACCCTAAATAATCCTTAAACGAGCACTTTAAGGCCTAATCCAGCAGGGTTTACCCTGCTGTACCTCAACGGTACCGCGGCTTTTTAGGACTTCCCTTGCAATCATCTACATAAAATACATTCACACATTGCTCACTAGTACTTCTTTAGCCTTCTGGCACCGCACTAATAGAGCACTTCATTTGAACTCGTTTATCAAACTAATTAGCTTCAGCGCACTCTTAATGACCTTGATCGGTTGTTCTATGGTCGTACCCAAGCTGCTACCCCTAGATAACCTTCCCGAACCCACGGGTCCCTATGCCGTGGGAACACAGACCTTCACATGGCAAGATAATAATCGCGAGGAGGCATTTACTTCCGCCGTTGACGACAAACGTCGAATTGTAGTGCAAATATGGTATCCCGCTGAGCAAGCAGACAGCCCGACTGCCACCTACATACCTGACCCCAAGCTACGCATGAAGCCCTTTGCTAAGTCCTCTGGATTACCTAAGTTTTTGATCAACCATATGCAGCACGTTGAAACTAATTCCTACCCAAGCGCGCCAATGAAAACAGGTCTTGGAGACCTGCCGCTTGTTCTGTTCTCGCACGGTTTAGGCGGTATGAAAAACCAAAATTCGGTGCAGATGGAGGAGCTAGCCAGCAGAGGTTATTTTGTAGCTGCGGTAGATCATGCATATGATGCCTACTTGACGGTTTTCGCTGACGGCTCTACCGCCGACTATCGCTCGAGCCACGACGGTATAGATTCTGAGGAGTCTTTCTGGGCAACTCGCGGCCCCCAACTGACCACTCGCGCTAAAGATATGCTCTTTCTCCTTGACCAAATTCAGCTAAAAATTGATACCGCAGAGCCAGAATGGAAAGACATCAACACTAATCGCGTAGGTATATTTGGGCACTCCTTTGGCGGTGCCACCAGTATTTTGGCCGCCTCACTAGACTCTCGCATTTCCGCGGTCATTGCTTTAGACGGCTGGATGGTCCCCGTGCCACCAGAAGTAATTACAGCTGGGCTTAATGTACCAATGCTCTACATGGGGCAACCCGAGTGGAAAGGTACGCCCTTAAACTATGAAAAATTGGACCAGCTCATTAGCAACAATACTGGTGAGACTAAAAAACTACTTATTGAAGAAACTAAGCACATGGACTTTTCCGACGCACCGCAGTTTTCCAATTTCGCTCAGAGAATAGGTTATGCTGGCAAAATTCCTAGCGTTAAGCTCAAGCAGATACTCAATAGTGAAACCCTAAACTTTTTTGATACTCATATTCGCGGACAAATATCACAATGAAACTACTCACAAGCGCTAATATTCTTGCTGCGCTAATCTTTCTGGTAGCTATTGCTTACACAGCAAGCCAAATGCTCGCTCCAGATGCTAAACAGGCTAATTCTGTGTCGACACCAAAGTCAGTGCCGAATGCAAAGGCCCTGCCGGACTTTTCTACCTATCAGGATGTGAAAGCCAAGAAGGCCGCTTTTTTTGGCTATATGCTGCCACTTGTCCAAGCCAGAAATACTCATATCCTAGCCCAAAGACAACAACTATTGGCGCTATCGGCACAGGCCGACAACGAACTTTCAGCAGGTAATACAAGTCTGTTGACCGGACTCGCGGCAGCTTACCGATTAAGTGGCTCAGAGCTAAGTAATCAAGACCTAATCAACGAATTGTTGATGCGGGCAGATACTGTGCCGCCCTCATTAGCATTAGCTCAAGCAGCAGTGGAATCTGCCTGGGGAACATCTAGGTTTGCGGTTCAAGCAAATAACTTGTTTGGTCAGTGGTGTTACGAAAAGGGCTGCGGACTAGTTCCAAAACGGCGTAATAGTGGCGCCAACCACGAGGTCGCAAAATTCGATAGTGTTAGTGACGCGGTACATTCGTATATGCGCAATATCAACACGCACAGAGCCTACCAAGACTTGCGCGAGAGTCGCGCTGAACTCAGAGCCGAAGATGACACCATAACAGGCCACATTCTAGCTGAGGGGCTACTGCGTTACTCAGAACGCGGCAAGGATTACGTACATGAATTGCAGGCTGTCATTCGTGTAAACAAGCTGACCCCATACGACGAAGCAAGCTAGTGCAGCGGCGCTCACCGCTTTGCACTTAGCCTCTGTGAATTAAGGATATTCGGCGTACTTACCAAGCTCCCCGGCGGGTGTCCCAGCAAGCGTCAAAACTAGGAAATTTGCTCAAGTATGGGCATTAAGTACTGAATGAATTGGTCGGGGTTTTCGGACATTGGAAAGTGACCGACACCTTGCATCATAGTCCACGTAGACCCAGCAATGGCATTGTGCGCCACTTCGCCCAGCTCTACAGTACCGCTATAGTCATATTCTCCCGACAAAATATGTACGCCAACTTTTGCAGTATCAATTTGCTGCGCAAATTCAGTCAAATCAAAATCTTTTATGTAATAGTATAAATCGCCAATGAATAATGCCGGCCAGCCACTGGCATAGACAAAACTTGTTTCTTTACGATAATACTCTGGCGACATAGGCGACATAAGCCCTTCCATTAGCCGAGCCTTATACTGACTGCCGATTTGCGGATGCCATAAGTCTTGTAAATTGGCTAGATCGCCACCAATTTTCAATGCGCCTTCCACAGAAATCACAGCACGGAATTCATCCGCATGTTTATGCGCCAAATCCAAGGCCAGCAAGCCACCAACAGAGCAGCCCATAAAAACCGGTCTTTCAATCTTTAACGCGCGAGATAACGCCAAAGGTATGGAGCGTAAAAATTCGCCCCTTAGCGCATACTCCTCAGACCACCAATTCTTATCTGTTGGTGGCAGCGACTTGCCATGAAACGGCAGGTCATAGGCAATTAAATGAAAACGTTCGGTAATACGAGGATCTTCGAACAAGTGTCGCCACTGGCTGCCGTGACAGCCGGCGGTATGTTGTAAAAGTAGCGGAATGCCCCCTTGCCCAGCTTCCTCAAAATAAATCCTATGATCAATGCCATCTAGCTGAAGGTGTACGTAGCGGCCTACTGGCGCATCTATGGTGTAGTTAGGCATAGTGCGCTGTTGTGGAGCTGGAATGTCGTTTGGCGTGGTAAGGGATGCGCGTATTAACTCTATGCCACGCATTGCCGCACCATAGTACTGGGCACCAGCCAAAAAATCTCCCGACCTTGAAATACCCATTCCTGTTGAGATATTCGCCATAATATCGTTATGAAATCGCGGCGGTTCTTGGGCTAACATTTTTTCCCAAACCTCCAAGCTGGCTTGGAATTCTATGACCCCTTCAGGGCTTTCTGGAACGCCACCTTGCGCAACACCTTCGTTTACCTTTAAAGCCAATGTTTGATCGCCAAGGGTCAGCTTTATCCCACCCCGCCACCGGCGCGCGGCAATGGCAAATTCACCGTCGTTATTACATTGCTTTGCCCATTCATCATTGCTCAACAGTTGCATAACTTTTTTCCCTTCGTCGATTGAACAAACAAACTATGAACGGCTTACGCTTAGCCGATCACGCGACCCTTACGCGCGTCCGTATAGCCTGAGTCGCTATTGTAGGCAAGCGCGCCGCCAATGATCACCGCGTCCACTCCAATAGCATCACGTACGTAACGATAGCCATCACCAGGGACATCCTGCACGTAATACTCTGGTCCGCGACCAATACTCTTATCATCAAAGATCGTGATGTCAGCAGCGTAACCAGTCTTCACAAAGCCACGGTTGTCTAAGCCCCAGAGACTCGCAGTGTCTGATGTAATTTTTTTCACAGCTTGTTCCAGCCCCATTGCCTTACATTGACGCACAAACCGCGAGAACAGATAGCCGGTGTCCCCATAAGTGGAGAACGACAAAATATGTGCACCGCCATCACTTGCCCCAATCATGACATTTGGGTGCGTTAAGAAACTTGCTACTAGTTCATCATCATTATGGCCCATATCGCTGGAGAGAAAGTGCGCATCCAAAGACTCTTCCAAGGACAAGTCAATCATGACATTTAGCGGGTCCGTATCCCGAAGCTCAGCTATTTCTGCCAGTGTTTTACCTACATAAACCTGATTCGCATCGGTTTGCACCTGACGCAACACTAGGCGCTTCCAAAGAGACATCATGCCTTGAGCCTCGGCTACAAGTTTGGCTCTAGCTTCTGAGTTTTGCAGGGTCAGCATAATTTGATCGGGCGTATTAAACCGCATCAATGCATACCAACTGGGCAGGCGGATAAAGAGCAAACTAGGAACAGAAAAGGTAAAGCTAATATCAATGGGTCGAGTCTGCACTTGCGGCCAAACTCTCGCGCCGCGTGCGGTTTGATCTACAACACGCTGCATAATTTGCTTCGCGCCTTGTGCGTTGTCTTCATTGACAAACAAGGGCGACAGCGTGGTTGTAATACCATGTTTTAAACTGATTTCTGCCAATTGATCAACACGCGCCAAGGTCAGGTCGGTGTCGTAAAATTCGTGTACTACCTGAAGGATTTTATTATGTCCCGCCAAAACATCACATAATGCCGCCAGCTCGTGGGTGTCTGAATAACGGCTAGGCACTGGCTGCAGGCGCTCATCCATATCTACAAAGCTGGTAGAAAGACCAATTGCTCCGGCGCTCAAACACTGATCAAGCAAATCTTTCATGGCTTCTATTTGGGTTTCATTCGCAGGACCTTGCATAGAAGCATCACCCATTACCCATAAACGCAAAACGCTATGGCCAACCAGAGGGGCAACGTTAATCGTTAGGTCTTTTTCAATTCGGCTAACAAACTCGTCAAAAGTCTCCCAATTCCACTCAACCCCTTCTTCAAACGCCTTGTGTGGCATTTCTTCAATTTGGTTGAACATACCCACCAACTTCATGCGGTGCTCGGCTTTTAATGGCGCAAGAGACAAGGAGCAATTGCCAGGAACAATGGTGGTAATGCCGTGTTCGATTGCAGGCTTGGCCGCGCCATCCCACAATAATTGCGCGTCGAAGTGTGTGTGTGGATCTATGAATCCTGGAGCAACAATTTGATCTTTCGCGTCGTATTCTTCTTTGGCCACTTCGCTGATCTTACCGACTGCAACTATTTTGCCATCTCTTATTCCCACATCTGCGGCAAATAAAGGTAAGCCGGTACCGTCTACAACTCGACCATTACGAATTACTAAATCTAACATCCCCACTCCCTTAACAATGTCTGTTTGTTAATACCTATTGTATGACTGGGACAAAGCATCACGCACTTTCTCCCAATTCTGACCAATCAAATCGTCTGGGCCTTCAGCTGCACATGCGCTCATCAATAGTTTGCTGGTATGTGCATCTAAGCTGACTTTGGAAATACCGCCATTATCAAACAGTAAATCTACAATGAGTTCCGCCACACCTTCATGCGCTGCAGCTAGCTCAACCTTATTTATTACCGCTGCCAAGTTAGGCTTTTACTGGCGGTTCGACGAATATCACATCACTGGGCAATATTGGATTACCCATTTCTCCTGTCTCGCCATCGATTACCCGACGAGCAAAAACGTGCAAATTCCAGCTTTGTAGGTGACTGATAGCTTGTTCTTTGTCCGTTGCGGCCAACTCACGAATGGCGATACTTTCCCAACTGTCTTTGGCGCTAGGAAATATAGATTTACGTGCTGATTCCATGAGCCCTCCTCTCAAAGTCATGTTCCTTCCAAGCGATTACTATAGGGTATTTCGACGAAAAAAGTACATCTTCAAAACGCCCCAGCCCTAACCAAAACCCTAACCAAAACTAAGACCAAAGCTATTTCTTAAACTGGGACTAATACCAAGTCATGCAGCCTTGTGCAGAGCGAAAAACAGCTCCCCTGCTTTGGTTAACTGCGTCGGTAACAATTAGGCGTTGTATTTACTTGTTCATAGCTGCTATATCTTGGTTTGGGAGATATAAGTATAAGAAAGGGGAATTATGAATCAGCAAACCACACCATGGCACCTACGCGGTAACTGGGAGCCCATGCTTGAGGAAAGAACCACTCGCGATTTAGAAGTTACCGGCAGCATTCCGCCTGAACTGGAAGGTGTATATGTACGTACAGGCCCCAACCCACACTCTGGCACATCAAATCACTGGTTTTTGGGTGATGGCATGGTCCACGGCATACGTTTAGCGAATGGCCAAGCACAGTGGTATCGCAATCGTTTTATTCAGACTGATGAAATCACCAACCCGTTAACCGACCCCGGCGCGGGTCTGGGTGACCTCAAGCGTGGCAAAGGTAATACCCACGTTGTTGCCCATGCAGGCAAAATACTCTGCCTTGAAGAAGCCCACTGGCCTTGGCGTATTGACCAAGAATTGAACACTATTGGTCACGAAAACTATGACGGCGCCCTCACCTGCTCGATGACCGCCCACCCCAAAATTTGCCCTGTTACTGGAGAAATGCTGGCCTTTAGCTACTTTTCTTTTGAACAGCCCTTTTTGAAGTACATACGTATTGGGCAAGACGGAGAGGTCAAACAGATAGAAGGTATCGACCTGCCGAACATGGTAATGATGCACGACTTCAATATTACCGAACACCACGTCATATTTATGGACCTACCGTTGGCACTCGACCTTGACCTGCTGGCCTCGGGAATCCCCTTTAGTTTTCAGCGTGATAAAGGAGCGCGCCTGGGTGTTATGCCGCGCAATGGCACAAATAATGATATCCGCTGGTTTGAAATCGACCCCTGTTATGTTTTCCACCCAGTAAATGCTTATGAGAAAGACAATGTCATTACTCTCTACGTTTCCAGGCAAAACTCTGCTTTTGGCGCAGATTCTGAGGACTACTCTGAGGTAGGACGCCTGCACCGGTGGCAAATAGACCTAAGCTCTGGAACCGTGTCTGAAGAGAAAGTAGATGAGCGGCCTGCTGACTTTGGTCGAGTCAACGATGCTCATGTAGGTCTTGAGAATAAGTTTGGTTACTTAATGAGTTTGGATGGTGAGGGTAACAGTGAAGAACCAATATATGGCGCAAAATTGTACAAATACGACCTTCCTGCTGGCAGTTGCGAGGAACACTTCTTGGGGCATAATGTTCGCGGAGCCGAGCCCGTGTTCGCACCAGCTGCGACCACGGCCGGAGATCTTGCTCAACTAAATGAGGACGAAGGTTGGATTATGACCTTGGCTCATGATGAGACTAGCGGCAAATCTAGGTTAGTCATTATTGATGCGCAGAATTTTTCGGCGCCACCCGTTGCCACAATAGAGTTGCCCTTTCGCGTGCCTTACGGCGCCCATGGCAATTGGATACCAGACGCTGCAATAAGCTAAATTGCGCCGACGTCTTTTACATTGAATTAGCAGTACAAATAGAGGGGAGAAAAATGGGAAATTCAGATAAAGCGTTAGACGCGATTGTAGTTGGGGCCGGATTTGCTGGCATTTACATGCTGCACCGCTTACGCCAACAAGGTCTAAATGCCAAAGTAATTGAAGCAGGCACCGGCGTGGGTGGTACTTGGTACTGGAACCGGTATCCCGGCGCACGTTGCGATATTCCAAGCATGCAATACTCCTATCAATTCTCTGAAGAGTTACAGCAAGAATGGGAATGGAGCGAGAAGTACGCGACCCAAGGCGAAATTCTCAAGTACGCAGAACACGTTGTAGACCGCTTTGGCCTCAAGGACGGAATTCAATTTAATACCAAAGTCGCTTCCGCCAAGTACCTAGAAGACAGCGAAATGTGGCAGCTGACTTTGAGCTCAGGTGAAACCTTGGAGGCGCGTTTTGTGGTCATGGCCACCGGCTGTTTATCAAAGCCAAACTACCCAAACATTGAGGGCCTCAACGAATGCAGCGTACCGGTTTACCATACTGGCGCATGGCCCCATGAGGGAGTGGACTTTACCGGCCTAAATGTAGGTGTCATCGGCACTGGCTCGTCGGCCATTCAAAGCTCACCAATCATCGCAAAGCAAGCAAACAGCCTCACAATTTTTCAGCGCACGCCTAACTATTCAATCCCAGCGTACAACGAAACACTGGACCCAGATTACGTCAAAGAACTGAAGTCTCGATACAAAGAGTATCGGGCAGAAAACTGGCAACGCGGGTTTGGCGCTGACTTCGACGACAACGACCAATCCGCATTTGAGGTCAGTGACAACGAGCGTCGTGCAGAATATGAAAAACGTTGGGCTAAAGGTGGCTTGGCATTCTTAGCTGTTTACAACGACTTGGTTTTCGACTTGAAGGCAAACGACACAGCACGGGAGTTTTTCAAAGAAAAAATTGCTCAGCGTGTGGACGATCCGGAATTGGCTGAAAAGCTGGTGCCGGTCACACCTATAGGCTGTAAGCGTCTGTGCGTAGATTCCGACTACTATGAAATATATAACCAAGACCATGTAAAACTTGTCGACCTTACGCAAACGCCTATTACCGAAATTAAGGGCGACACTGTTGTTACCTCGGGTGATGAATACAAAGTAGACGCTATTATTTTAGCTACGGGCTTTGATGCCATGACAGGCGCTATCACCAACGTAGACATCCAAGGCGAAGGCGGACAAAAGCTGCAAGACAAATGGGCTCCTGGACCTAAAGCATACTTGGGGCTTGCCACTGCAGGTTTCCCGAACTTGTTTATCGTTACAGGGCCGGGAAGCCCATCAGTACTGTCTAACATGCTGCCCTCTATTGAGCAGCACGTTGAGTGGATTTCAGACTGCATCGAGTACATGAACGACAATCAACATATTGCCATCCGTGTTGACCAACAAGCGGAAGAAGAGTGGGTGTCCCACGTAAATGAAGTGGCACAAACTTCCGTTTATCCTGGCTGTAACTCTTGGTACATGGGAGCAAATGTCGAGGGTAAAACACGGGTATTCATGCCCTACCTCGGTGTACCGCCTTATGTAGAGAAGTGCAACGATGTGGTAGCAGCGGGCTACGAAGGCTTTGTACTGTCTGGCAATGCGTAAGCGCTAACACCCAACAGAGCGAGTTAGCGTAGGGCTCACCTACGCTAACCTGCCACTGCGGTATGGTTTTGATATAGGGACTGCCGCGTGAAAGAGCAAAATCTTCTATCTAACAATTCTACCGAAATATGAGAGGGGACTAACCTCATGAGCGACTTTTATGATCTTTCCCATCAGCAATTACAGGACGAATTTCAATCTCGCCCTTTAGCAGAACGGTTAAGAGAACTGATTGTTAAACCTCACCTCGACGATGAGGCTCAAGCTTTTATTCAATCACGCAACAACTTCTACCTAACCACAGTAGACGCCCAAGGGTTTCCAACCGTATCGCATAAAGGCGGAGACACTGGCTTTGTGATTATTGAAGACGAACAAACCCTACTATTCCCGTGCTTTGACGGTAACGGTATGTGGTTGTCTATGGGTAATATTCATGCGCACGGCAAAATCGGCATGTTATTTATTGATACGGAAAACCCCCAGCGTGTACGGGTACAAGGCACGGCTGAGTTAGTTAGAGATGAAGGTGTGCTATCTCGGTGGCCCGAAGTTGGGTTGGCCGTGCGAGTTTCAATCACTAATACTTGGATTAACTGCCCCAGATACATTCACCCCATGCAGCAGGTCAGCCCAGCAGCGCACGTGCCAAGAGCTGGCGTTGAAACTCAAGAGGCGGAATGGAAATCAATACCTCAAGTAGATGGTGTGGTGCCTAAATCACCCCATATGGTGAAAAACCCAGAATGACCCAGAATCATCCAAACTAACTGAGAAAACTCGAACCCAAACGGTGCTACTGCCAATAACCGTTTGCTCTTCTAGTCGCCGACCCTGCTCACTCTTCCTTGGAGTTACTGCGGTAATGGCTAGTAAAGTCACTCGGCGCACCAACGGCTTGCGCTTGCCCACTTAGTCGAAGCCGGCGCTCGTTTCCCCAAGGCAATTCGCAGCGTGAAAAACGCCTTAATTTGGGTCTCAATCAAAACATCAAAAAAATAGCTTGCGCGGCGACAAAAAATAAAGAAAATGCAGCAACTTTCCCTAGGGCCATCTGCCCTACGAAATGACCTAGTTTGAAACGCACACTTAACTCACAGCATCAATATTGATCGCCTACTGCGAAAGCCGAGAAAGCTATTGGATCAAATCACTAACACAGAGACCCTACCTACTATCGGGTGGAGAGAACGAATAAGCTTACCCGATTTGGGTATTAAGCGGATGACGGCAAAAACGGATACCGGCGCGTATTCCTCAAGCATTCATGCTTTTGACATCACTGAATTCAATAAAGCCGGCGAACTCTGGATTAAGTTTTGCGTGCTACCCTCTCGACACTCTGTAGACAACAAACATTGGTGCGAGGCTAGAGTTGTAGACCAGCGCAAAGTAAAAAACTCAGGCGGCAAATCTATTCGGCGCTATTTTATTGCCACCTCAATTTGTATTGGCGAGAAATGCTGGCAAATAGAGCTGTCGCTAGCAGACAGAGAAGCCATGGGCTACCGAATGCTTTTAGGTAGAACTGCTATACGCGGAAATTTTTTGATTGACCCACGCAAATCCTACGTCACAGGTAAACCCGTCAACAAAAACACAGGCTCTAAGGAACAGCTATGAAAATTGCAGTTTTGTCTCGTAGCAAAACCATCTATTCAACCAAGCGCCTTGTGGAAGCCGCAGAAGCGAGAGGCCATGAGGTACGGGTTATAGATCATGTGCGCTGCTTTATGGACATTACGTCTGACCGACCCTCTATTCATTATAAAGATGAAGAATTTGGCCCCGAACACTTCGACGCCGTCATTCCCAGAATTGGCGCTTCTGTGACTTTTTATGGCACAGCTATCGTTCGCCAGTTTGAAATGATGGGCGTTTATAGCGTTAATGAATCGGTCGCGATCACTCGTTCGAGGGACAAGTTACGATCACTACAACTTCTCTCGAGAAAGAAAATAGGTATTCCCGTTACCGCTTTCGCTAATTCGCCAGACGACGTACCGGGACTGATCCGCGAAGTGGGCGGTGCACCATTGGTCATTAAGTTGTTAGAAGGTACTCAGGGGATTGGTGTTGTGCTGGCAGAAACACGCACTGCGGCTAAAAGTGTTATTCAGGGCTTCATGGGACTTTCTGCAAACATTCTAGTGCAGGAATATATCAAAGAAGCCGGCGGCTCTGATCTACGCTGCTTCGTAGTTGGCGGCAAAGTGATTGCAGCAATGCAGCGAACAGCACCCGATGGCGACTTTCGCTCTAATCTACATAGAGGCGGTACCGCAACGCTGGTAAAGTTAACGGCTCAAGAACGGCGCACAGCAGTTAACGCAGCAAAAATCATGGGTCTCAATGTATGCGGGGTTGACCTACTAAGGTCCAATCGAGGACCACTCGTTATGGAAGTAAACTCATCACCCGGTTTGGGTGGAATAGAAGCAGCTACCAACAAAGATGTTGCTGACATCATTATTGAATTTATTGAAAAAGAAGCACGCCCCAAGCGCACTAGAACTAGAGGCAAGGGTTAAGACGCGTACTTAAAATAACTTGTAATCAGTCATGCGCGGCATGTGGGTCCAGAACAAGTGTTCTCGCTCGTCACCTACATGCTTTTATAAAGCAGCTGCCTGCAGTTCCACCTTTTCTTTACCCGCTACTGCAATCCATTAGAAATTTCAAAAGCCTGAGCCGTTCGTCTTTGTAACTCGGGCGACAACAAATACTCGGCGGTAGTCATAGCCATAGCTTTAGCACCATCTATCGCTGCTGCATCACCTTTTTCAGATCTAGCCCACTGAGCAAATTCTGGGTTATGAATAACAACACTAGGAGGCGCTACCGCGAGCATTGGGTGAATAGATGGTAATCGGTAGCTGACATTACCCATGTCAGTGCTACCCGCCCCAAACTTGCTACCCTGAGTCATTGGCAGAAACTCTCGGCCTAATGTCTCGGCGTGGAATTGAAAACGCTCCGCTAATGGCCAATTTGTATTCAAGTCCAAATAGTCCACGTTGGCCCAGTTCACTTCAACGGTGCAACCACTGCCGGTGGCACCCGCCTCAAAACACGCTTGCACACGCGGCTTTAGTTTTGCCAGCGCTTTCTCATCTGCCGCGCGAACATAAAAATGTCCTTCCGTGAAATCAGGCACGATATTCGGTGCCTGCCCGCCCTCTGCAATAATCCCGTGAATACGTTCTGTAGACTTAATATGCTGGCGTAAGTTAGAAATCGCCTGATATGCCAAAAGTAATCCGTCTAGCGCGTTAACGCCTTTATGCGGCATCGCAGATGCATGTGAGGCTTTACCATGGTAGATAACCTGCACCTCAGCAATACAAATACTCGGCATTGTGCCAAGGTTGACCCCAGCTGGGTGAATCATCATCGCCGCATCCACGCCTTCAAAAGCGCCTGCGCGAGCCATTAACTCTTTACCGCCACCCCGCTCTTCAGCTGGTGTGCCGATCAAGCGAACTCGACCAGGCAACATTGCAGACACGGTGTTTAGCGCAAGCGTAGCCCCGAGAGCTGCGGTAGCAATCACATTGTGCCCACAAGCGTGACCAATACCCGGCAGCGCGTCGTACTCGGCAAGAATAGCCACCGTAGGTCCAGCGCCCAGACCGTTGTCAAAAGCCGCTTCAAAAGCGGTATCCAAAGTAAATACCCCAGTTTGGGCTTCCAATCCAAAATCATGTAACGACTGAGTCAACGTTGCACAGGCAAAGTGCTCTTGAAAAGCGAGCTCGGGCTTTGCGTGAATAGCGTGGGAAACATCTAATAGCTTTGATGCTTGCCCATCTACCGCAGCCTCGATGGCTTGGTATATTTTCTCCGACATAACTCCCCCATTTTGCTCAAAGAACAGCATTCTGAAATTCGACAGCATATGGCAAATAACGCCGTGCTCCCGCATTAACATAAGTCTTAATAGTACTGGCAATGATTCACCGATGCAGCCCAGACTTAGCACCAATTTAGGCAACAAGTTTATAATTACTGGCGTTATTGGAGAAATATTTTCCTTAGCGCCCAGCCAATCTAATCGCGCATCTGTTACTTTAAGCCATCAATTTTATCTGGGTATTCGGGGAGAAATAGAATGTTAACTAATATCGATAGATATCAAATGGCAGTGCCGGACAGCGATGCTTGCATCAAAGCATGGCAAGACCTTTTGGGCGCACAAGTCGAGGGAAGTGATGTGATACAACACCTCAATGCGGATAGAACCCGGCTGCGCCTAGGTAAAGGCTTCATCGAAATTCTCCAACCGAAGGGTCCTGGCGTAATAGCAGATGCGATAGCGGCTCGGGGGCCACACTTTTTCGCCGCCGGTGCTTCTACTAAAGATATGGCAGGTGTCGCCGCGCAATTAGCCAAATTTACCGACAACATACTGACTGAATCTGAGCAAATGTACGTGATAGGCGCAGATGTAGGCATTCCTGGTCTGCGTTTGGTGATTAGCCAACATGAGGAAAGGCCCAGTATTGGCGCCATAGATTACATTTACGAGGCTACCTTGCTTGCAGCGGACGCGCAGCAGCAGACCGAGCGTTTTGCCGAAGTCTTTAACTTAGACGCGCAATCTTTTGTCAATATCGACTCGCCCCGCTTCGGTTACAACGGCACCCTGACCTTGTTTAAGGAACGCGAGCTACATCGCTTTGAAGTCATTAGCCCAATTAACCCTGAAACCACTATGGCAAGATTTTTCGACAAGATTGGCCCCTGCCTCTATATGGGTTTTGCTGAAACTAATGAGCTCTTTGAAATCGAACAAAAGGCCGACGCTAATGATCTAGGCATGACCATTGACCGCCCGGAAGAGCGCAGCACATCGCTGGTAGCCGATCAAATTTGGCTGCACCCAGCAACACTAGGCGGAATGATGCTGGGTCTGTCTCGCCCCACTATGGCTTGGTCATGGTCTGGGAGCCCCGAGCGCGTCGCCGAAGTTTCTTAACACCAAAGAAAACACATAAATCTAAATTAAGGAGAACATTATGGAAATGATGAACAGAGTCGCCGTCATTACTGGTGGCAGTGGTGGCATTGGTAAAGCTATGGCCAAAGCGTTTTTGGCTGAAGGAGCAAAGGCCGTTGTGTTGGCAGATTTAAACACTGATGCCGTGACAGCTGCAGCACAAGAAATTGGCTGCGCAGGTAAAACTTGCGATGTGACTAATGAAGCTCAGATAGCTGCATTGGTCAACGAAACAATTGCCGAATACGGCAAAATCGACCTATTTTGCTCAAACGCTGGGGCTGGTGGTTCTGGCTTGCTCACTGATGCAGAAAATGAAGTCTGGCAGATGCAATGGGAATTACACGTAATGTCGCACCTCTACGCAGCTAGAGCTGTGTTACCTAGCATGATTGAGCGTGGCGACGGGTACTTACTGAACACTGCTTCCGCTGCCGGCCTACTGGCGGCTATCGGCACCGGCCCTTATACCGTAACCAAGGCTGCGGCAGTAAAAATGGCAGAGTTCTTATCCATCACTCATGCAGATGATGGAATTAAGGTTTCTGTTTTATGTCCACAAGGTGTTAACACTGCAATGGCACCGAGGAGTCTGGGAGACGGTCAAACAGACGGCATTATTGAGCCAGAACAGTTGGCTGAGTGCGTTGTGGAAACTATTAGAGAAGAACGCTTTTATGCACTTCCTCATCCAGAGGTTGAAGAATACGTTAGACGCAAGGGCGACAACATAGACCGCTGGTTGTTAGGTATGCAGCGGCTACGTAAGCGTTCCGTAGAAGACAGCTAAAAAACGCCTACCAAAATAGCAATGACAACCATGGCCCAGCTTTTTTTCTGGGCTAGTCTTAGCTAAAGGCATTAGCTTATCGCAAAACTAATGCCGATCTAGTTTCCAGCCTTATGCACACAAGCCACCATCAATCACCAACTCAGCGCCGGTCATGTAACGAGATTCATCACTGGCCAAAAAGAGCACACCGTTGGCTATATCAATTGGGAATCCCAACTCACCTGTTGGCACAGATCCTTCTGCCATATCATCTAAATCAAAGGTATTTAGACCGGCTTCCTGTAACTCTGGATTGATTTTGTCCCAAATCGGCGTGGAGATGATGCCGGGGTGTACTGAGTTCACTCGCACCGGCCATCTGTTTTGTGCGCACTCTAAAGCCACACCCTTAGTAAAGATTCTCACGCCACCTTTGGTCGCGTTATAGGCAGACAACATTGCCGCGCCCTTAATGCCAGCTACTGAGGAAATATTGATTATTGATCCACCGCCCTGGGTTTCTCGCATCACAGGAATGCAATATTTCACCCCCAAAAACACACCATCTAGGTTAATAGCCTGCTGTATTTGCCAATCTGTTAGAGTCATATCGACAATGCTGCCGCCAATAGCTATGCCTGCATTGTTAACCAAAATATTCAGCCCGCCATAAGTGGCTTGAGCATGGGCAACTGCAGCCGCCCATTCAGACTCGCGGGTCACGTCATGATGACAAAATGAGGCCACGCCACCATTGGCAACTATACTTGCAACAGTTTGCTGACCCATTTCATCTTGAACGTCAGTAATTAATACACTGGCGCCCTCTTCTGCTAAACGTGCAGCACATGCCGCGCCAATGCCAGAAGCGCCACCAGAAACTAATGCTACGCGCCCATCAAGACGTCCTGTTTGAGAATTTGACTGCATACAATGCCTCCTTGCTAACTTAAGTTATTAGTCGATATCCGACAATATTGTCTATTTTTGTAATGCTAACACTACGCCTCGCACCAATGGTATTTGAGGTAGGGGCGGTAATGACAACACACCAACGCCCTCCTAGTTAGTACCAATAGCGCAAGAGTTAGCGTGTTAGGCTGGTGTAAACGCGATTTATAAACCCTGCTGACGCACTCTCGGGACCATATATCTGGTCAAAGTCATCTGCTGTAACTTTTGCATCCACCACTTCCTGCAACGTTTTACCTTCGGCAATTAAAGCTGCAACTCGGCCACGCACTGTCTCTAACATATAAATGTATCGACCTAGCGCCGCAGAATCCGTAATGGGACCATGCCCTGGTATTACAGTGGCATTTGGGCCAATGGCATCCAGTGTCTGTTTGCAGAAGTTAATCATGCCGTCAATATCGCCACCACTGTCCACATCAATAAAGGGGTAGCCGGAGTTATTGAATACATCGCCTAAGTGAACGGCATTGTACTTACGAAAAATTACCGCAGAGTCACCTGTTGTATGAGCTGGAGAGAAATGCATAAGGTCCACCTGCCCGCCATTGAACTGAATCTGCATGCCATCATCATAAGTCAATGTGGGTAGCGCCACCTCGGGATAGGCTTGCTGGCGATACTTGGCTACAACCAAGTTAATCATGCCGCCCTTAGCCATGTCTGTTCGCGCCTTAGCATGAGCGACAATTGTTGCACCTTTAGGGCCTAGTACATTGTTGCTTTCAGCATGGTCAAAGTGCCAGTGCGTGTTAATGGCGTAGTCTACGCCGTCACCGCCAATATCTTGAATAGCCTTTTCGATCTTATCCATGACTTGTGGAAACTGATTATCAACAATCATAACGCCGTCATCACCTACCAGAACGCCGATATTGCCGCCCACACCAAACAGCACGTAAAGGCCGTCGGCTACTTTTTCAGTGGTGATTTCAACATTCTCCATATCCCAGCCGAAGGCTTGGGCTATTTGTTGAAGGTTAAGTACTCCCTCTTCGCTACCTGCTTCATGATCACCTTTATGTCCATCAGCCTGAGCTGACAGGGCTAAAGACAGCAGCAGCAGCATACATATTTTTACAATTTGCATTTATATCACTCCTTCCTTGAACCTCTATCTTCTGTGAAAACTGAACCAATGTCCCTACCTTTATTTATTTAGAGCAACTCGCGAACGCTTGCTGTAATCCCAGATCACAGGTAAAACAGATGTCTTAAAATAAGTAACACCAAGAGAGCAAAATGAGCGAAGCAACAGATTTAGACAGCGATCTATTTGAACTGGCAATGTCCGACAAAGCCCAACCTCTGATGGATGCGGTAAAAAAACACATCGCAGATAACGTAGAGCCTATTATCGAAGAATTCTATGCGCTAGAAGATCAAAAGACCGATAGATGGTCCTGGCACCCTCGCCAACTTGAACTCTTGGAAGGGGCAAAAAATAAGGCCAAAGAGTCCGGGTTGTGGAACTTTTTTCTACCAGACTCTGATACCGGGGAAGGCCTAAGTAATCTGGATTACGCCTACATTGCCACGGAATTAGGCAAAGTGCCGCTGGCTTCAGAAACACTCAATTGTAGCGCACCCGACACAGGCAACATGGAAGTACTAGAGCGTGTGGGTACCCCTGAGCAAAAAGAGAAATGGCTGAAGCCTCTATTGAACGGTGAAATTCGTTCAGCCTACGCCATGACAGAGCCAGGCTTACCCTCTTCAGATGCCAAGAACATCAGCACAACGGCGGTCTTAGAAGGTGATGAATGGGTGATCAATGGAGAAAAGTACTATATCTCCGGCGCTGGTGATCCACGCTGTAAGATCATGATCACAATGGTGCGCACCAGCCCAGATGCGGCGCCAAGCAAGCAGCAATCACAAATCTTAGTACCTACGGATACACCGGGAGTGGAAGTTCTTGAAGGTATGCAGGTATTTGGGCAGGACCACGCACCGCGGGGCCACATGCACATAAGATTCACCGATGTTCGTGTGCCCAAGGAAAACATCTTACTGGGCGAAGGCAGGGGCTTCGAAATTTCTCAAGTACGCCTAGGGCCTGGGCGAATTCATCACTGTATGCGGTCAATTGGTAAAGCCGAAAAAGCCTTAGAACTGATGGTAAAGCGCTCTGCCACCCGCGTTGCGTTTGGTAAGCCTATCGCCAAGTTGGGCAAAAACCTGGAAGTCATTTCGCGTGCGCGGATTGAAATTAATGCAATGCGCTTGGCAGTCTTGCAGGCCGCGAAAGCAATGGATGTACTGGGCAATAAAGAAGCCCGTGTTTATGTCAGCGCAGTGAAAGCCATGGTCCCAGAAAAAGTTTGCCTGATTATCGACCAAGCCATTCAAATGCACGGTGCAACCGGTATCTCTCAGTGGACACCGCTGGCCTCAATGTATGCAGATCTAAGGCATTTGCGTTTCGCAGACGGTCCAGATGAGGTGCATCACATGGTAGTAGGTCGTTCAGAGCTACAAAAGTACGACCTCTGGTAAAAGCCAAAGAGTCTAAAAAGTACGATCAAAAAGGCTGTTAGCAAATTTTGCTACCGGCCCTTTTGTTCAAGCCATTTAATTCCGACCTGGTTGCTGAATAGGTCTACGACCGCTTTAGCCGAATAGCTGCAACCTAGCAAAATCCCCGTTCAGAACAGTATTTGCTTTAACACCAAGCCAATCTTCGATAACCGTTGCATAAACTCGCCTGAAATCTGTTGTGTATTGGATATTGTCGCCATCTTGCAGCCCAACTAACGACGGCACGTCACCAAAATGTCCCGACTGCACTGGTGCGCCAGCCAACATCATAATATTGCTGCTGCCGTGATCCGTACCCAAATTAGCATTTTCCATAGGACGACGTCCAAACTCTGAGTGCAGCATCACCACTACTCGATGACCCTGACCAATGCGCTCCATGTCAGCAATAAAACCATGTACAGCGTCGGAAACGTAGCTCAGCAACCGTTGATGCAGCGCAGGTTGAGCCACATGAGTGTCAAAAGCGTTATTGCGCACAGCGACGTGATACAACTGCGTGGGCATACCGGCAGCAATGCATGCGGCTACTTTGGGCAAATCCATTGGCGCCACGCCATAATCAGCACCTGGCGTGTAGTTGTTCCAAGCCTGCCTGATGCGGCTAGAAGACGTCTTAGCACTTTCACTAACTGCCAATAGAAAGTCTTGATTAGCGGAAATATCTTTAGCAGCACCTGCCATGTCAGAAGGTCCCTCACCCATCCAACTATTGCGCTGGAAACGATTAGGATCGTCAAATACTAACGGTGTATGTACCCGACTCTTGACCGCCAATGACTGGCTAGTACCCACATTTATGAGCATTTCTTCGCGCCTTTGTGGCGCCAACTGGTCTGCCACTCGACCCATCCAGCCAAATTCATCACCACGATTAGGAGCACCCGTGTGCCAATAAGCCATCGAATTAAAATGCGAGTAAGACGGTTTTTCATAGCCACAGCCATGTATGACGGCTAAATGACCCTGCTTCCAAAGACGCTGCAAACCACGCAAGCCTGGATTAAACCCAAAATGCTCGTCCATGCTCAGCAACTTTTCTTTGGCAATGCCGATTTGCGGGCGCAGACGATAATAGTCGTCATCTGCAAATGGTACGATTGTGTTTAGGCCGTCGTTACCACCAGACATTTCCAACACAACCAAAATTGGACTGTCATCCTTGCCCAGAGAGGCTGCCACTAACTCGCTGGCGTTGAGGTGCGGCATCATCACCTGCAGACCAGCGAAGCTGCCAAAACCTTGTAGCAATCGCCTACGCTTCATCTCGCACCTCACTTGCAAATGAATTCATGAATTCTCCTTACACTTAGCCTAATTGATACTCTGGTCGACTCAACATTTGGTGTAACAACTTACGCAGCGGCTCTTCCAAGTACGAGCGCGCAGCTTGAATATCCTCAGTACCAAGTTCGCTTACCAAAAAATCTACCATTGCCAACTGCACAGATTCGGGCAACTTCACACTGAAAAACTTACTTTGATAATAGTCCACTACCTGACGTGGGGTAGTAAGCTCCGCGGCCACTACCTCACTCACCAAATTCACTTTTGCTGGGTTACGTTTGATAGGTTTAACGCGCTCCAAAGCCATTTGCCAACCACGCATACTGCCTAAACGCGTATTAAAGGCCTCATCGCGATCAGCCAGCGCATTTGACTGCGCCATTTCCCCACCCATTTGCTCACCAGTTAACATTGCTGTTGGTCTTGTGGCAGCGGAAACGCTCATACCCTCGCGCAGGCGACTCTGGACCTTAGCCACCTCCTGCACAAAAGGCGGAAAGCGATCTGGGGGAATAAAACCAATATCTGGAAACACTACATCAAGGACAAAATTACCACGTTCAAAGAGCAGCGAGGGTGTGATCCAACTGCGCCCTTGAGACCACCCTGCTACCGTTGGTGGATGCATCAGACGCTGACCCAAAGCGCCAGTAACCACATTAAAGTCAGGGACACCAGGCACCTGGCTAAAACCCATTTTCTTGTAAGTTGAAATAACCAATTCCACAGGACTTTTGATGTGGGTGCCTTGGCTTTGATAAAAATCCTTGGATAAAAACAGTGTGCGCAGAAACTCACCTGTATTGTATTGCTTCTCGCGCAGCAACCTACCAAGCTGATCCTGCGCCTCGCCGCTAAGCTCTTCTCGAACAAAGTAGCGATATAGTTTACTGGCGAGAAACTCGCTAGTGACCTGCTGCGCAAGAATACGGTCTATTATTTCAATACCGTTAAAATTACCTACTTCGCCTAGAAAGCGTTTTGCACCTGCATCATGGTTTTTTGCATCCACATAAAAATCTAGCCCTTGCACAGACCAACCTGTGAAACTCCGCGCAGCTTCGCGAACGTCTGTTTCGCCGTATTCGCCCACACCCATCGTAAACAGTTCCATAATTTCACGAGCAAAATTCTCATTGGGTGAGTCTTTGGTGTTAACCCCCGCATCAAGAAAAACTAACATCGCTGGATCCTGAGCCACACCGATCAATAATTCGCGAAAATCGCCTAAACCTGCTGTTTGAAAAAGCTCCAACTGCTTAAGCATTTTTCTATAATCGCGGACCTTGTCCTCATTACTGGCGAAGTGGCCGTGCCAGAACAATGCAGCTTTTTCTTGTAACGGGTGCGCGCTGGCGAGCATTCTATTGGCCCACCAATAAGCCACACGATCAGTTTCTAAGCGACTGGCGCGCAGCCAATAAAAGAACTTATTCACCACCGGTTGTAGCGGACGATTACCGCCCGTTTTGACCTGCACACCTAAAGCGTGGCCTTGCTTTTTTGCCAGCATTGTCGTGGCTGGTCTACTGGCAGGAAACGGATCTAATTCTGGGTCGAAGATACCAGAGTGTTGAAAGCTGTCGTTAACTATTTGATCTGAATGAGAGGGAGCTATGTTGGCGCCGTCTATGAAAGCATTTACCGCATCCAGTGGCGTCATTGCGGCAAGCTCGGACAACTCATCAACTGACGCCCCAAACCCTGCTCTGGATGCTAAATGAGCCGCTTGAGCCGCATTCCACTGAGATGCCTCAAGCGGAGTCAAATCTAGCTCTGAATCTGCATGCGCTGGTGGGAGAAATAACCCACACCCTAGCGCAGCCAACAACGCCAGCAACATACTCCGCATTGCCAAAGCAAGATCTCGCCAGCTGTCCTGCGTTTGCCTTGGTGCTTTACAAAACACTGAACTATGTCTATTTATCAAGTTTGCCCCGCAACTGTTTTATCCATGAGTACATATTTTGTTGACTCTAATCCGGCAAGTACCGTTTAAGTTACGCTCTCTACATCTTCAGCCGGAAGTGCTACCCGACCAAGAATGTGGTCAGAAATTTTCTCCGCCATCATAATAGTCGGCGCGTTAGTATTGCCGCCAATTAAAGTTGGCATAAGTGAAGCATCTATCACGCGCAAGCCTTGCATTCCATGCACAGCGCCTTGCTCATCCACCACCGCCATATCATCCGACCCCATCTTACAGGTGCCTACTGGGTGATACAGCGTCTCTCCTGTAGCTCTGATCCATTGGTCCACTTGGGCATCATTATCTATATCAACGTCCGCGGAGGGTTTAAGTTGCTTACCCCGATATTCGTCAAACGCTTGCTGCATAAACACCCTACGCGTTTCTCTAAACCCATTACGAGTATCAATGAGGTCCTGTTCCACGGCAAAGTAGTTAGGGAATATTGCTGGGCTAGACTCTGGATTTGCATCCTTTAAACCCACCCGACCTCTACTTTGAGGGCGGCAGCAGTAAACTATGCTGGAAAATCCGTGGGCCTTAGGCACACCTTCACGGGCATGTACATCGTTCATCGCAGCAGAGACGTAGTGAATCTGCATATCTGGAATGGCTTTATCCGGATGAGACTTAATGAACGCACCACCAGCCGTAGGCGGTTGGGCAGCATCTCCCGTGCCAAAGGCTAAGAACTTAATGCCCGCTGTGAGCCTGTTCCAGACGTTGGCACTGCGGTGTAAGGTGACGGGCTGTGTGCAGGCAAATTGACTGACCACGCCGATATGATCTTGAAGATTCTC
>Ga0209199_1001535_pt1 | contig 27375 bp, 26 predicted proteins | sample COGITO_mtgs_1105_7_FD_184805 | JGI IMG/M metagenome (GOLD analysis project Ga0209199, IMG submission 184805) | Pelagic marine microbial communities from North Sea - COGITO_mtgs_110523 (SPAdes) (version 2) | ecosystem: Environmental > Aquatic > Marine > Epipelagic ...
TGCTGCCTGCCTGAATTTATGACGGCTGACAATATGATAGTCGAAGATAGAGATTTAAGATAGGAACGCCAATCGTGGGTGGTGATCAGCAAGCCGGCAAAACCGCCGCAGAACAGGCCAAGCAGGAAAAAGCAGACCGGCTAGCCAAGGCTTTGCGCGACAATCTTCATCGCCGTAAAGCGCAAGCACGTGCCCGCAAATCGCCCGCGATTGAAACGGCCGAAACTGGCATGATGGCGATGATAAAAACAGATAATTCACCAAAGGGTGATGGTTAGATGACCCAATCGCGAAACCCTGATTTAACACCCAAAAGCAAAGGCTAGCAGGCGCATGGATGGTTTGGAAATTGATGGCGGCAAGCCGCTTCAGGGCGACATCATCATTAGCGGTGCCAAAAATGCCGCTTTGCCGCTGCTTTGCCTTGGTTTGATTTCAAATGCGCCATTGATTCTGGAAAATGTACCCGAACTTGCCGATACGATTTCGATGGAAGGCCTGCTTCGCCATCTTGGGGTTGATGTCACGCGCGATGGCGAAACTGTCACAATGCGTGGTGGCGCTCGGCAATATGATGCGCCTTATGATCTTGTTCGAAAAATGCGGGCATCGGTGCTGGTTCTTGGTCCATTGCTGGCGCGTTATGGCGAGGCGCGCGTATCCTTGCCCGGGGGCTGTGCCATTGGCACGCGTCCGGTTGATCTTCATGTTCGCGCTATGCAGGGGCTTGGCGCGGTGGTTGAGCTTGCGGATGGCTATATTCAGGCGCGCGCACCAGGTAGGTTAAGCGGTGGCCGCGTGGTGTTTCCGATGGTGTCGGTTGGGGCAACTGAAAATGCGCTGATGGCGGCGGCACTTGCCAAAGGGCCAAGCGAGCTGGTGAATGTTGCGCGCGAACCCGAAATTATTGATCTTGCCAATTGTTTGAATGCGATGGGTGCCAAAATTACCGGACATGGTACCGGCACGATTTCGGTTGAAGGTGTTGATGAATTACATGGGGCAACGTATGCGGTGATTTCTGACCGGATCGAAGCTGGCACTTTTGCCATTGCCGCCGCGATGACCGGTGGTGATTTGACGCTGCAACGAACCAAGGCGCGCACGCTTGATGCGTTGCTTATGGTGCTTCGGGAAACGGGTGCCACTGTTACCGAAACCGATGATACAATCAGGGTTGTGGCGAATGGTCGGCCTGTTGCGGCCGATATCACAACCGATCCGTTTCCAGGCTTTCCAACTGATTTGCAGGCACAATTCATGGCGATGATGTGTATTGCTGATGGTTCGTCACGCATTTCTGAAACAATTTTTGAAAATCGGTTCATGCATGTTCCTGAATTGCTGCGCATGGGTGCCGATATTCAGGTTGATGGTGGCATTGCGATGGTTCGTGGGCGCAAATTTCTGACTCCGGCGCCAGTGATGGCAACCGATTTGCGCGCGTCGGTATCTTTGGTGCTTGCCGCGCTGACAATCGAGGGGAAAAGCCAGATCAGCCGGATTTATCATCTTGATCGTGGCTATAGCAGGCTTGAGGAAAAACTTGGCAATTGCCGGGCACAGCTACGCCGGATAAAGGCGTCGTAAAGATGCATGATCTAGCCGGACAATTGCGCCTTTTGGCGCGTGATGAAGATGATGTTGCGGTGGTGTCGGCCCTTTTGCAAGATGCGATCATTCTGGGCGCGGATATGGAATTCAACCGCAAGACAGGTCAGTTCATCATTGTTGCCAACCGGTTTTGCTGGGAAATCCCGCCGCTTGACGGGGTGACAAGCAGTGATGGAAAATTGGTTCACCAACGTCGGCTTTGTGGCATTTGCATTAACCATGTCACCGTAGCACAGCATCATAATTGGCCAGCCATGCGGCAAGATGCGCTTTTCAACCTTCTTGCGCTTCGCCATATTGATATGGCAGAACAGGCGGGTGAAGGTGTGGGTCTTCAATTTGAATTTTCTGGCGGGTCAAGCCTTCGGCTCTTAATGGATGAGATTGATATTACGCTTGCTGATCTTGATGCGGGTCATCCGACAAGTTTACAGCCAGCGCATGATGTTTAGGCGGCCAATTGGCTGCTGGTGAAGTGGAAAAAGCATATGGCACGACGGCTCGATTTTCATTCTGCTACTTTCGCTGCGGATTTTGACGCGCTGCTTGATAGCAAACGCGAATCAGATAGCGATGTTCATGATGCGGTCGCTTCGATTATTGCCGATATTCGCAATCATGGCGATCAAGCCTTGCTGGCGCTAACTGCAAAATTTGATAATCTTCACGCTGAAACGGTTGCCGATCTTGCGGTTGGTCAAGATGAAATGGCGGCCGCCTTAAATGGCCTTGATGTTGATTTGCGCGCCGCATTGGAACTGGCGGCTGACCGTATTCGCCGTTTTCACGAAAAACAATTGCCCCAAGATTTTGCCTATCAAGATGATGTCGGCGTCCAGCTTGGCATGCGCTTTACGCCGGTTGATGCTGCGGGTCTTTATGTGCCGGGTGGCAAAGCTGCATATCCATCATCGGTTTTGATGAATGCAATTCCGGCAATGGTGGCTGGCGTTGAACGGCGGGTGATGGTTGTGCCGGCGCGCGATGGCGAGGTCAATCCGTTGGTGCTGGCCGCTGCGTCGCTTGCCGGGGTCAGCGAGGTTTGGCGCATCGGCGGGGCGCAGGCGGTTGCCGCGCTTGCCTATGGCACACAAACAATCGGCCAGGTTGATAAAATCGTTGGTCCAGGCAATGCATTTGTTGCCGCCGCCAAACGGCAGGTCTTTGGTCAAGTTGGCATTGACAGTATTGCTGGCCCTTCTGAAATTTTGGTTGTTGCCGATGCGCAGAATGACCCAAACTGGATTGCGGCTGATCTTTTGTCGCAAGCCGAACATGACGAAGCCGCGCAATCTATTCTGATTACTGATGATGCGGATTTTGCTGATGCGGTTGAGGCGGCGGTGCAAGCGATGTTGCCGCAGCTTGAACGTGCCGCGGTTGCTGGCCAGTCATGGGCGGATAATGGTTCCATCATCACGGTTCCGTCGATGGTTGAGATGCCAGCGCTTGCAAACCGGATTGCGGCTGAACATCTTGAACTTGCGCTTGATGATGCGGCTGGCTGGTCAGGCAAAATTCGGCATGCAGGTGCCATGTTCCTTGGCCGTTATACGCCAGAGGCGATTGGCGATTATGTTGCTGGCCCAAATCATGTTTTGCCAACCGCGCGAACCGCACGATTTTCATCTGGGCTTGGCGTTGCCGATTTTATGAAGCGAACAACGACTGTCGCATGTGATGCTGATGGCTTTGCTGCGATTGCGCCTTCGGGTGTTGTGCTTGCTGATGCCGAAGGGCTTGGGGCGCATGCCTTATCGATGCGGATACGAATGAACCGTTAGGGATGTAATGGCTGCGGACGGGGAACAAAAGGACGAAAACCGGCTCGTCAAGATTAATCTTGATGACGCTGGCAAGCCCCGTCGATCTGCCGAGGTCGAACAGGAACGCGCAATCGCGATCTATGACATTCTTGAAGATAATATTTTCCGTCTTAAGTCACAAACAGGGCCGTTTCACCTAACGCTTCGTTTTGAAGGGCGGCATGTTCATTTCGACATTCGCCAAGCCAATGAAACCCCCTTGAATCAGTTTTTTATGGCAATGGGGCCATTGCGCCGCGTAATGCGTGATTATTTCCATGTTTGCGATACTTATTATGACGCCATTCGTACGAAATCACCGTCACAGATTCAGGCCATTGATATGGGGCGGCGCGCCCTTCACAATGAAGGGTCGGAATTGTTACAGGCACGACTTGAAGGCAAGGTTGAAACCGATTTTCAAACAGCGCGACGCCTTTTTACCTTGATTTGTGTTTTGCAAAGCCGCTAGGGGGCAAAGACCAGATATGACCATTCAAACTTCAGATGCCGATGACAGCCGCTCAGGCAAAAAGAATGTTGGGGCTATCTTATTCGCCTGTAATATTAATGCGGTTCGCTCGGCGATGGCCGAGGCCATGGTGAAAGTGGCCTTTCCAAAAGAAATTTTTGTCGACTCATGCGGTGTGGCACCCGGCAATCCAGACGGATTTGCCATTGCGGTCATGGCGGAAATTGGCATTGATATGGGGGCGCATCAGCCCAAATCATTTGATGATCTCGATTCCGAGTTTTACGATGTTATTATTTCCTTTTCGCCCGAAGCGCATGCTGCCGCGGTTGAGCTGACGCAAAGCATGGATTGTGAAACGCTGTATTGGCCGGTTGATAATCTGGCTGAACTAACCGGATCACGCGACGAACGTTTGCGCGCCTATCGGCATGTGCGTGACGATATTCAATCAAAGCTGGAAAAATACTTAAATAAGCCAGTCGCAGTAAAAACTTGACCTTTTTGCCAAATTTGCGCATGTCTATGGCTCAATTTCATTTGATGGAAAGGCTAACATGGCCAAGGAAGGCGTAATCGAGTTTTCAGGAACGGTGGCAGAACTGCTGCCAAATGCGATGTTTCGCGTTAAACTCGACAATGATCACGAAGTGCTTGCTCATACTAGTGGCAAGATGAGAAAAAACCGCATTCGGGTGCTTGCTGGCGACCGCGTTAATGTTGAGATGACGCCGTATGACCTTAGCAAAGGCCGGATTACCTTTCGGTTTAAATAAATACAGCCGCCACGCCAAATGGTGTGGCCCTTTCGGCTTGCGAAGCGGCTATGATGCTTAAACGCGAACGAGCAGGAGTGCAAGTCGGCGTGCCAAAGCAAAATCACCAAAATCCCCACCAGCTTGTTCTGGCCTCGGCATCACCGCGGCGGCTCGATCTGCTTGGGCAAATTCACATTATCCCCGATCAGATTTTGCCGGCCGGTAGTGATGAAACACCGCATCATGAAGAACGCCCGAATGATTACGCGCTGCGCATGGCGTGTGAAAAGGCATTGCTTGTCGCCAATCGGCTAGCAGGCGCGCGGACGGGTGCCCTTATTCTGGCTGGTGATACTGTTGTGGCGGCTGGACGGCGGATTTTGCCAAAGGCCGAAACCGAACAGCAGGCGCGTGATTGCCTGTCAATTTTGTCGGGTCGGCGACACCGTGTCTATGGTGGGATTGCGCTATGTTTACCTGATGGCAGTCTTCGTCACCGGCTGGTGACAAGCCATGTCCGTATGCGGCGGCTTTCGGCGCTGGATATTGATCATTATATTGATCGGGGCGATTGGCAGGGCAAAGCTGGCGGTTATGCCATTCAAGGGCTGGCGGCACGGTTTGTTCGCGCGATTGATGGCAGCTATTCGAATATTGTTGGTTTCAGCCTTTATGATGTCGCTGCGATGCTTGATGCGGCTGGCTGGCGCGGCGCCGACCAACTGCCTAGCCAAACCCCACCCTCTGCATGATGCCACCCGCCATGCACAAGCTTGCCGTCACAAAATTATTTCACGAAATCGCCCCCGGCCAAACAAGGCTGGGGTTTTTCGGCAAGGATGATCGGCTTTTAGATGTGTGGTTCGATCCACTTCATCGCGCAAATTTGATTGGCAGCGTGCACAATATCCGCATCGAGCGTGTTTTCCCTGACCAGAATCGTGCCACTGGCCGTCTTGACGATGGCGTGCTGGTCAGTGTCAGACTGCGCAAGGCTGATGCGGCATTGGCCAATGCCGGTGTGGTTTTACCAGTAACCATTACCGCTGCACCGCGTTACGGCAAACCGTGGCAGGCAATCATTGGCGCCCGATTGGCAAGCGCCTGCATGATCCTTCTTACCGGTCTTTCCGATGGTGCTGCGGCGACCGCGCTGTCAAACCGGATTCCGGCTGAGCAACGCGCCGCGTTAAAGGCACGTTTGGCAGCCGAAGCAATGGCTGAATTGCCAGCTGGATTTGGCGTGATTTTGCGCCAAAACGGGGTGGATTTACCCGATTTTGCCAGTGAGGTTTCGCGGCTTGTCGGCATGTGGCAGAAAAGTGCCAGCGACCTGCCAAAAAACCAAACAGGCATTATCTTTGATGGCGGCGGTCTTTTGGCACGCGCAAAGCGGCTTGTTGGTGATGTGATGGTTTTGGATGATCCGGCAGATGTGGCCGCGATGTCTTGCCAGCTTGATGATGCGATTGCCGTGGCCATTTTGCCAAAAACCCCGCTTGCCTGTGGTGGGCATTTATGGTGCGAGCAAAGCCATGCGCTCTGGTCGATTGATCTGGATAGCAATGGGGTGATGGATTTTGACCGGCTGTTTGATGAAGCGACCAGTGAAATTGCGCGGCAAATCCGGCTTCGTGCGATGTCGGGGCCGGTTCTGATTGACGTACCGCGCATGGCAATTCCAAAGGGTAAAAAATTTCGCAAGGCATTGCAGGATGCGCTTGCCAATGACCCGCGCCAGCCAGATTTTCTTGGCATGACCCGCGGTGGCTTGTTGGAATTGCAAATCGCGCACGGCGAGATGGCGCTTGATGCGGTCATGCAGGATCAACCAGCACAAGACGCGCTAGCTGGTTTGCGGCTTGTAATGGCGCAACCGGCCTTTAAACCGGTCACGCTGGCGGTTAGTCAAGCCATGGCCAGTTGGCTTGAGGGGCCGGGCAAGCCCGCCCTTCACCAGCTTGACAGACAGCTCCAGCTTGTTGTCTGGTCGGATGATACGCATAATCAAACAGCGCATATTCTTGGATAATGGCGATAGATGATGAGTGACATAAAGCAAAACAAGCAATCAGAACCAGCAAAATCTGCGGCAGAATCTGCTGAAAAGCCCCTACCAAAATGCCCAACCTGCGGTGCGACAGCCGATGCCAAGGCGCGCCCCTTTTGCTCGTCGCGCTGCGCCGATATTGACCTTGGCAATTGGTTCCAGGGAAAATATGCGATCCCGGCGGTTGATGCGGCGGATGATACGATTATTGAGGCGCTTCTTGCCGGTGATATGGCATCAATGCAAGATGAGGATGACCGCTAGTTCGCTGCCAGCGCTGTAGGTCAAGCAAGCTTTGGTTTTTTTAGGTGAATTCAGGCTGGACAGCGGCAGGCCAAGCGGCTATATCCGTCATATCAGGTGTGTAGCGCGGCAGTTATCTGAAAATAAAGATCGCTGTTTGGTTCGCGTTTGATGCCAAAGCGAGCCCGTTTGCGGCCGCAAAGATGCCCGGGTAGCTCAGTTGGTAGAGCAGCGGACTGAAAATCCGCGTGTCGGTGGTTCAAGTCCGCCCCCGGGCACCACTTTTTAAACAAAAAACATTAAAAATCAGTAAATTAAGAAATCTAAATATTTCCTGACCACCTTTTCGTCCACCTTATTTTTTTGATTAAATAAGGCTTTCCACTCCCAAAATCCCCCAATCTCGCTAATATCGAACTCAATATTCATCCATAAAGATAAAATGGTTTTATTTTGAGCGATATAAACGATAACCCGAACATATCCGGCGCGCGAGAGTTTTTGCGTGATTACGTCGCCTCGAGTCATCAAGAGATAGATTCATGGCTTTCTGGTGCTTCGAGAGAAACCTTTGGTGCAGAACTGATTATGTTATCTCTTGAAGCTCGTAAAATCAGTGACGCCTTCGATCTCAGTGGCATTGCGTTAGCCTCCGCGATGGGTTTGTTCAAAACAGTTGAAGGTGGGTACCTTGCTGCCCAAAAAGTCGTTGCATATAATACAGCGCTTGGAGAGGCAATACCGGCAGAACTCCTCCATTTTCTCGAGAATCCGCCAAAAACCAAAAACCAAATTGGCCCGGGCGCACAATATGCGCGAAGGGATCTTTTGCTGGTCATTTTGCTAAAGTATTTGGTGACTGTTTACAAATTACCGCTGTACCCAAACCTAACGACCCTGACCAAAGCCACTAACCAATCCGAAATGGAACAAGCCACAGCAATAGGCGTTCTACAAGCTGAATTGGCGCCACTGAGCGATCTGATTGCCGCTGCTTCCCCTGCTTCGTTAGAACGAGCGACGCGTGCATTTGAAGCAAGATACCCATGGTTTTAATTGAAACCTTTTCTCCGAACATCGAGCCCTAACTAGTCGACATAATAGCGCATTCAAACTCTCAAAAGTTCATGGAGGTTTAAATGCGCTTTTTACGTATCGACGATATCATTCAGATCACTGGATTGAGCCGGGCAACTGTATACCGGCTGGTCGAAAAAGACCGATTTCCGCGACCTAGACGGATTGGGGATAGGGCCGTGGCTTGGGTGCATTCTGAAGTTGAAGAATGGGCTGACGGTCTGCCTGTTGCCAATCAGAACATCAATTGGCAGGGGATAAAAAATGATCAGCATTGAGCAGGCTACCCAGACAAGAATTGCGCTGGTGAAAGCAGGGTTTTGTCCCTTACCGTTTGCATGCAAAGAAAAACGCCCGGTAATCAGGAATTGGCAGCGGCTCGCTGGAAGCATCGATGAATCTTGCATCATTGGTTGGCAAGAAAAATATCCCAATGCAACCGGTACTGGAGTGCTGGCAGGGCATCTAACAGTTGTCGATGTAGATGTTACGAAACCCGAACTGGTAGAGCCAATCAAAGCGGCCATCCAAAAAATCACCGGTGGCACCCCTCCTGAAAGGATTGGTAGCCCGCCCAAGACTGCTTTCTTTTTTCAGTCTGAAAACCCAATGAGAAAAAAGGTAAGCAAGCGCTATGGATCAGAACTAGTTCAGGATCAGCAACTTGAAGTTTTGGGGCAAGGCCAGTGTGTCGTAACGCACAACATTCATCCAGCAACTAATCAGCTTTATCTGTGGCCCGATATTGATCTTGTGAATTGCACCCTAGAGGGTCTTCCAAAAATCAATCAGTCACAGGTGAACGAAATAATTTCAACGGCAGAGCAAATCATGTCTTCGGCGGGGCTTGTTTCAAAACAGGACATAACGACCAGAGATAAAATTGTTTTTTCCACGATGAAACGCAGTGGTTATGACGAAATTAGCACAGAGCAAATGCGAGATATTTTAAAGCATATTCCAAATCATGACCGTCACTATGATGATTGGACCAAGGTAGCTTTTGGCCTAAATGCGTGGGGCGGTGCCGGGGCGGCTGAATTGTTCGACGAATGGTCTGCTAAATCTCCAAAAAATGATAAGGCATTCACTCAAAAAAAGTTTTTAGAGTGCGCTAATCCACACTCAGTGACTGTTGGTACAATAATCCATGAAGCCATGCAGGGGGGCTACAGGTTTCCAAAACGTCATGGAAAAACTGTTGTTAATTTGGAGAACGGTAACACCGAAAATCGAGTCTTTCTTCACAGTGGCAAGTTACATTCGTCTGTGAGTGAGATTGAAAAATATATGAGTGAAAGCAGCCTGAACTTTTATCAGTTTAATGGCCAACTCACCGAGATAATTGACCCCGAAGTACAAGAGGACAACATCAGCAACCATAGGCTGTTAGTGCATGATAGGGCCTCACTGCGCGATCGGCTCGGATTGGTTGTTCAACCTATGAAATATTCCCGGAAGACTGGAGATTGGTACCCAGCAAACGCGCCAGCAGAGGTTCTGGATGCACTTTTGTCTAGAGGTGTGAATTCCAAAATACAACAGCTTAAAACTATAGCCACAACGGCATACCTGTCTCCTGAAAATGAGTTGGTTAACAAGCACGGCTATGACACAAAAAACAGGATTTACCTTGTTAAATCTGGAGCTGTGATTGCTGGAAAATCTTGCCAGCCATCCAAGCAAGCAGCACTGGAAAGTCTGAGCTATCTCAGAAGGTGGCTTGCTGACTTCCCCTTCAAATCAGAGGTTGATGAGTCAGTTGCGATGGCATGCCTAATGGCTGCAGCGGATCGAGTGAACCTCGATAACATTCCACTGACAGCTTTTAACGCCCCTACAGCTGGAACTGGAAAAAGTTTGTTAGTGGACGTCATCGGAGTTGTATCGAGCGGCAAGCCAGTATCTGTGTTGTCCCAAGGTAAGGATGAGGCTGAAATGGAAAAAAGGCTCCATTCAGCAATGTTGCGTGGTGATACATTAATCAATGTTGATAACGTTGAACAACCTCTGGGGGGTGATGTTCTATGCCAAATCCTTACTCAACCAGTATTGCGGATTAGACCGCTAGGGGTGTCAAAACTCGTTGACGTTCTGAAGACATGCCAGATTGTTGCAACGGGCAACAATCTTGAGCTTGCAGGTGATGTGGTTCGAAGAAGTTTGGTTTGCAACCTAGACGCTGGCGTTGAGCGGCCTGAGCTACGGACGTTCAAATATGATGCGCGGAAAAGAGCATTGGATCAGCGTCATGAAATTGTTGGTCATGTTCTCACAATAATCAGATCATATTTGCTTCATGGTGCGCATGAGGGTCCCTCAACGCTGGGGTCATTTGAGCGGTGGTCAACTCGTATCCGAAACCCATTGATTTGGCTTGGCATGGCTGACCCTTCCATGAGCCAAGAGCAAATTAGACAAAATGACACAAAGCTAGAGGCGCAAACTGATCTGCTTAAAATTCTCCACCAATGCTTTCCCGATGTGCCATTTAAAGCTCGTGAAATACTGTCTTTGCCAAAGCAAATAGATCAGGCCTCGCTAATTGAACATCTGAGCACACTTGGTTGTTACACAAAGGACACGATAGACATTACGCGTGTTGGCCGCATGCTTAAAAAACTGGACGGTAGAATTCTAGCTGATCTCTCACTGAAAAAAGCAGGGAGAAGCGGAGGCACTGTTACATGGGTTGTGGGTAAATCATGATGCAGAGGTGGGTTAGGTGGGTTAAGTGGGTTGGGTTTGCCGCTTAACTATTCAACTCGTCTGTTTAGCCTCTTTAAAGAAGGACAATAAAACAGATCTGCATGAGATAACCCCCCCAACCCACCTTACCCCCCTATTTACGAGGGTCATTTAACTGAGTTCTGGTGTGAGTCATTTTGTCAGCTAATTTTAAAATAAGGGGGGGCTATATACCCCCCTCATGTAATCGCTAGGAATGTGAGTGTTGGTTAGGGTACCTGCTAATCAATAACGCCTGCATATCGGAGTTGAAGTTCAATCATTTTTCGACGAGCCCAAAGCTCTTTTGTAATCATTGCTTGCCTTTTTCTTTCTGCAAGTTTGTCTTTGGTATAATGGCCGTGCTTGGTATTTGATCTAGCAATGATTGCCTTGCCTTCGTTGGTCTTGGGGCCTGAAGATGCGCCTCCGTGAAGACGGCAGCGCCCTTTTTGTTTATTAGCTGGCCGTTTGCAGGGTGATCCAGATCTTGTTTTTGCTCCACATCTCTGTCCCGGCCATTCGGCCCCAAAACGCCATTCTAGACCAATCCTGACATCGCCTTTTGCTATCATCCCAGCTACCCCGATAATGAGGTATTATTATACCGCAAAAATCTAATAAAGCATATGTGGCTGCGCACTCATCGAGCATCAGCAGAAAGAAAGGGCTATTATTTTCAATGTTGACACTAGTCACACTGCCGTCGGCCCCATGTTCAAAGGCTCCCGCATAACCCTGATCAGCTAACTGGTCAAAGGTTTGCAAAGACGGTGGGCAGGATTTTCCTTCCACAGTTAGCGGGAAAAATGTCAATCCCCCAAAGCGCTGGACTGGTCCCGGTTCAATCAAAGTGAAATGCTGTGTAATGATATTCATTGTTTCGCTCCTACAGATAATTTTCATAGGAGTAACGAGGCAAACCCATAGATCTTACAGGCAACGTTAATTTTTTCTTAATACTGGAAAAAGCCAGTAAACATCTTCAGGGCTGCTTATAATGAAGCAGTCAACCAGCAGTTAGCAGAAGGGTGCAGATGGGTCTTGACCCAGAGGCAGGCGCAGTAAGACTATCATTTGTCCATTATTCATCTACCGTGGCATGACCAAGTTGATTGCAGCGCCGGACGACACGCTCAAAAGGTAAGGGCCAGTTCCTTTGGAATTCTTTTTGATGAAGCTTGTAATGCCCGAATAGGAGAAGCATGAGCTCACTTAACAAATTAAAAGTGCTTGATCTCACAACTCACTTGTCTGGGCCTTATTGTTCGATGATCCTCGCGGATCACGGTGCGGACGTTGTTAAGGTTGAAAACCCTAATGGGGGGGACCCATTAAGGCACTCACCGCCTTTTCAAGAGGGTGAGAGCGCACCTTTTATGCTTTGGAACCGGAATAAAAGGTCAGTCGTGCTGGACCTAAAAAAACATGATGACTTGCGCATTTTAAAGCAGATGGCTGAAAAAGCTGACGTGATGATTGAGAACTTCAGGCCGGGAGTAGTTAAAAGGCTGGGTATTGATTATGACGCCGTCTCAAAAATAAACCCTACCGTAATATATTGCTCAATCTCTGGTTTTGGGCAAACAGGTCCCTACGCTGGACGCGGAGGGTTTGATCTAATCGCAAATGCCATGTCAGGACTAATGTCAATAAATGGGCCTGCAGACGGCCCGCCCTTCAGAATTCCAATGCCAGTTTCAGATGTATGCGCTGGAATGCACGCGGCCATTGGTATTCTAATGGCTTTGACTAACCGGCAAAACACTGGCGTTGGGCAATATATTGATACAAGTCTTTTTGAAGCTGGTATATCGCTGGGTGTTTATGAAGCTGCGAGCGTGTTTGCAAATGGTGAGGTACCAGAAAGACTTGGTCAAGCGCACAGGGGGAGCGCGCCCTATCAGATGTTTGAGACCGCAGATGGGTATATCACTGTCGGTGGTGCGCAAGAGAACTTTTGGATTGCTCTATGCAAAGTACTTGGCTGTGAGCATTTTTTGAGTGACCCCAGATATCAAACAAAGAAAGATAGGGTACAGAACCATATCCAACTTGCTGGAGATTTGACCGCTTTCTTTAAAAAATATTCAACTCAAGAGATCTGGAAATTACTCAAGGATGAGGGTATTCCAGCAGGCCCAGTATTAAATCATGTTGACGTTTTTAATGATCCTCAAACGCTTGCGCGAGGTATGGTTGAATTTGTCAATCATTCAAAGGTTGGAGAAATGAAAACCCTTGGATCCCCCGTAAAACTCTCAAAAACACCTGCAAAAATTTCCAAAGGTGCGCCATTATTTGGAGAGCATAACGATGAAGTGTTTAGCGATTGGAACATATTGAAATGATGCCATTCGTCACACTCCTATAGAGTGAACTAGTGTCTGGGGCGGGATGATGATTCATCGCTATATGGGACTGTATTATGGCTAATGTCCTAGTTTCAAGTTCGTTGGTCGTGTTCCTAAAGCCGTGTGCTAGCAACACCTGCTTTTGCTGTTCGGCCAGAGTTGCTGAAGTGCTCCTCCATTTCAGAATTATTTAATTTGCACCGGGTGTGTTTTTGGCTGCGAGGCCAACTTTCCAGTCATTTGGGTCGGAAGAGTTTAGCATTCTCTGTCGGACCTCCAGCCACCAGCCTGAATTTGGTGGCCAGCTATCGAAATTTTTATCCTCAGTTAACTCACGCATAGCGTGCAGTGGCCAATTGGGATTCATGAGGGCTTCACGCCCTAACGCAATCAGATCTGCTTGGTCACTTTCAATTACTCTATTTGCATGCTGGGGTTCGGAAATCATTCCAACAGCCATCGTGGCAATATTGGCTTTTTGTTTTATTTGTTCAGCAAAAGGCACTTGGAAACCCGGTGTTGGTGGCTTTTGAGAAGCCAGGCTAAACAACGAATTTGGGCCTTTTATGCCTCCAGATGAACAGTCTATCAAATCTACCCCAGCTTTTTTAAGATCCTTGGCTAGTTCGATGGTATCTTCTAGCTCTAGGCCTCCTGGAAAGCGATCAATGCATGAAAGTCTGAAGAATAGAGGTTTATTTTCAGGCCAATATTTACGAATTTCCTGAGCAATTTCTATTGCAAATCGGTTCCTGTTCAATTGTGTTCCACCGTACTCATCTTCCCGAAAGTTGCTCAGTGGCGATAAGAAAGAATGAATTAGGTAACCGTGAGCGGCGTGAACGTCGAGGACATCAAATCCTGCTAAATGACACCGCCTAGCTGCATTACCAAATTTTTTGATCAACAACTTAACGTTAGCATTCGTAAGTGGGGTTGGAGTGTCATAGCCTGGTGCGGCGGCAACTCCGCTACATGATATGATTTCCCAAGCTGGCTCAATATCGTTATTAAGTTTCTTGAGAGGTTGCAGGCCATCATATGGTCTTTGTCTGGCGGATTTTGGTCCACAATGGCCAATCTGAGCGGCCGGAACGCTTCCTTGCGAGCGAATGAAAGATGCAATTTTTTGCAATTTTTTAATATGATTGTCGTTCCAAATACCTGCGTCTGCGTAAGTGCTTCTGCCTCGCTTTTCGACACAAAGGACCTCGGTAAAAATGGTGCCAAACTTTGCATAAGCATATTTTCCGTAGTGAACCATATGCCAGTCTGTCATTTTACCGTCTGCTTGCGCTGCATACATTTGCATTGGTGATAGAACTATTCTGTTTGGGAATTCGACATCTCTTAACTTTAATTTTTGAATCAAGCTGGGTACGGTCATTTAAAGTCACCTCTGATGTTACAAATTCATCAAAACTTTACACTAACTAAGCTTAAAGCGAAGAATATTGAGTCACATTTTGCGCCTGATAGAGTAGTTTAGGTGAATAAAAAGCTCGCCCAAAGTCACAAGCTGGCCCAACATATCTATGTTTTTTGTAATTCTTTGAAAACGAGAGTCAAAGATGATGGTTATGTTGGAGGCATTTAAGGTTAAGAAAATTCCAAGATTGTTTTGGAGTTCTGAAAAGACCTTCACGTTAATCCCCAAGCCCTTACCACTTTTTATGCTGCTAATTGGTTTATTCTTATTCGGTTTTGGTGAGGCTTTGTTGGTGGTTTCTGGAATGGGAATGAGCCCTTTGGACAGTTCTGGCCGATGGAGTCGCTGCAGCAACAGGTTGGACCATTGGTGGTGCGACGTTTGTTGTTAGTTCGTGTGTTTTGCTACTGTGGCTGCCTTTGCGCCAGTTGCCAGGTATTGGAACCATTCTTAACGTGCTGGTAGTAGCGGCAGTTATTGAGTTTTTTCACCTGCGACTTCCAAGCTTTGACTATATGCCTTTGCAAATTCTGGAAGCTTGCGCTGGTGTCTTGATTGCAGGGTTAGGTGGTGGGATATATCTCATTGCAAATTTGGGGCCAGGACCAAGAGATGGTTTGATGACTGGCCTGCAAAAACTCTCTAATTTACCATTGGCGGTAGTTCGAAGTGGGATAGAAGTCTCTGTTGTAAGCGTTGGTTTGATTCTTGGTGGAGGGGCAGGGATTGGCACGTTACTTTTTGCTTTTGGAATTGGCCCGTCAATTTCGGTCTCCATGTATTTCCTTCTGAACGTTTTTTCTTCTGAAGGTTGAGTGTCGCTACATAAGTTCCCCGCTCACATTGTGCAGTTCCATCTTCCAAGATCATCGTGCTATTCATTCAAAATTTTAGATCAAAAATTGGGATGAATTGAATGCATATTTGATTGCTTGTATTACTCGATGATGATGTAGTGTTTTTGTGTGAGGTTTTAAGGTTTTGAAAGTCGATGCGTGTTGCGAACATGAACTGGAAAGACATTGAGGCTGCGGCTAAAACTGATCCAAGGTGCTGCATTCCGATTGGTTCAGTAGAGCAGCATTCCTATCTATCAGTTTGTACCGATTTAATTTTGGCTGAACGGGTCGCGGTTGAGGCTGCTGCACCACTCAACATTCCGGTGTTCCCTGTTATGCCGTTTGGAATAACCCCAAATTTTATTAAATATCCCGGTACAATCAATCTTCGAGTGACAACTCTCTTAGAAGTAGTAAGTGACATTGTGACCTCGTTGAAATTCTCCGGGTTTTCAAAAATATGCGTGGTTAGTGGACACGGGGGTAATGCACCAATAGGTGACCTTCTAAACGATTTAATGACCAAAGATCCGGAAATAAAATTAAAATTCCATGAGTGGTTCAAGGGGCCCAAATTGCTTGCTAAAGCGATGGCCATTGATGCCACTGCCTCACATGGAAATTGGTTTGAAAACTTTCCTTGGACGCGGCTGTCCCACGCTGAGTCTCCTAATGGCAGCAAACCAATGATTGACCGCACCAAAATGCCAGAATTAGATGCGGACGAGATTAAACATCTTTTGATTGATGGATCATATGGGGGGGAATGGCAAAAACCAGATAAAATAATGAATGAAATTTGGTTGGCTGGTGTTGAAGAAACTCGAGACGTGCTGAGAGAGCCATGGTGAGCCAGTTTGGAGGGTTAAACTCAGAACCTGTCTTGGTATGGGGTGCTGGTGCGATTGGCGGCACCATTGGTGCAGCGCTAAGTCGGTCGGGTATAAGAGTCCAAATGGTTGATTTAAATGAGGAGCATTGCCGTATTTGCTCAGATGTTGGTCTTCAAATAAGTGGTCCAGTAGAAAACTATATCCAGCGCGTACCTTGTGTAATGCCAAATATGTTAAGCGGTCAATATAACACGGTAATATTGGCTGTGAAAGCGCATCACACCGCCGAAGCTGCCCAGTACTTAATGCCACACTTGTCCGGTGATGGATTTGTTTTATCCGCTCAAAATGGCTTAAACGAGAACATTTTGCAGAATATCCTCGGTTTCGAGAGGGTTATGGGTTGTTTTGTTAACTATGGTGCTGATTGGATTAACCCAGGTCAGGTCCTTTATGGAAACCGTGGTGCAGTGGTGTTAGGCGAAATAGATGGATCTATCAGAGATCGAACTAGACGGATGCATGAGCTTATTAAACATTTTGAGCCCGATGCAATTATGACCAGCAACATCATGGGGTATCTCTGGGGCAAAATGTGCTACGGCTCCATGCTGTTTGCGACGGCGCTCACTGGGGATAGTATGGCGAAGAACTTCGGTGATCCAAAAAGAGTATCAATTCTGGCAGAAATCGGAAAAGAGGTTATTGCCACTGCATTTGCAGAGGGCGTTCGGCCTGAGGGTTTTAATGGTTTTCAGCCATTAGCTTTTTCTCCAACGGCCTCCCGAGCTGAAACGAAAAAATGTATGATGCGGCTTGCTGAATTTAATTCTAGGTCTGCAAAAACTCACTCAGGAATTCACAGGGATCTGGCCGTGAGAAAGAGAACCACAGAAGTAGATTATCAGCCTGGCTTGGTGGCCCAAATAGCTCATCGTCACGGTATTCCAACACCTAAATTAAATAGGCTTGTTGAATTGATTCATGACATTGAAAATGGTCGGCGTAAAATGTCTGCTGATGTATTTTTTTTATTGGATAGGTAGATGATTAATAAAAAACGGCTTGCGCTTGTAACAGGGATATGTGGTGGAATTGGACAATCAATTGCAACCTCTATTTTGGCTAGCGGTGCCGAGGTTGTAGTTACTGATTTACCGGGAGATCATTTTGATACAGTTGTTTCTGAATTTGGCTTCAATTCTTTCGCTGCTGATTTAGGAAATGAGAAATCTGTTGAGACCCTGAATCAAAATATTCGTCAAAATTTTGGAGACGTTGACATTCTGGTTACAGCTGCAGGTGGTGTTTGTGGACAAACTGGGCAGTCAATATTTGATGTTTCTGAGGTGGATTGGCGCAAAGTTTTATCAGCAAACTTGGACTCGGCATTTTTCCTTGCAAAGCATTTTGCTCCTATGATGTCTGCCAAAGGTTGGGGCAGAATTGTAACAATAAGTTCTGGGGCTGGGTTAAAACCAAGCTTGACCGGTATTCAGGCTTATACTGCTGCGAAGCATGGGTTAATTGGCCTCACAAAACAACTTAGTGTAGAGTTTGCACCAAGAGGAATTACGGTTAACTCAGTAGCGCCAGGCTTTGTGCTCTCAAACCTGTCAACCAAACAACAATGGCAGGGTTATGGTGAAGAAGGACAGAAAAGACTATTGGATCGTATTCACACACGCAGACTTGGTCAGCCTGAGGACATCGCGGCAGCAGCATGTTTTTTGGTAAGTGATGCAGCCGGCTGGATCACTGGACAAGTTCTATCAGTAGACGGTGGAACGCACTGATTTAGGGCTTAACTCCCGAAAACAGTATTTATTCTAACAGGCAGGGTAGAAAAAACATGTCAAGACAAGATGCAATTTTGAGATCAACAAATTACTTTGATGGTGGAGGTTTTTTAGATGACATGACTGCGCTAGTAAAAATTCCAACTGAAAGTCAAACTAGAGCAGGCATAAATCATTGCGAGAAATATCTACATGAGAGGATGAAGCCTATTTTTATTCAAATGGGCTTTGATACTAAATTGTATGAAAATCCAGTTGATGGCTTTGGACCAATTTTGCTCGCAACACGGATAGAAGATGACGGTTTGCCAACTATTTTGGGTTATGGCCATGGTGATGTAATTTTAGGAATGGAAAACCAATGGGCTGACGGAAGAAGCCCGTGGTGCGCAGAGATTAGAGGCGAAAGACTTTATGGCCGTGGAACGGCAGACAACAAAAGCCAGCATTGGATAAATATTATTGCCTTGAAACACGTGTTAGAGATCAGAGGCGAGCTTGGGTTCAATTGTAAATTTTTAATTGAGACGGGGGAGGAAAACGGTTCCCTTGGGCTAAGAGAGATAATTTCAGAAAATCTGGAAGATTTTGGGGCTGATGTATTTATAGCATCTGATGGTCCGCGCATCCGTCGAGACCGTCCGACCCTTGCATTGGGATCACGTGGAGCAATCAATTTTGACTTAGTGTGTGAATTACGAGATGGGGGTCATCATTCTGGAAATTGGGGTGGCGCTTTAAGTGACCCTGCCATAATATTAGCCAACGCCATAGCCTGCATATCTAATTCCCATGGTAAAATTGAAGTTGAGGGTTGGCGCCCACCAGCAATAAAGAATGAGACGCGTGCGCTGCTAAAAGATGTGGTGATTGACTCCGGACCCTCAGGCCCAGTTCCGGATGACTTGTGGGGTGAACCCGGGCTGACAGCAGCTGAAAATGTATATGCGTGGAATAATTTTTGTGTTCTCGCGATGACATCTGGTAATCCTGCAAGGCCGGTGAATGCTGTTTCTCATTCGGCGCGTGCTAACTGCCAACTTCGGTATATTGCCGGTACAAATTATACCAACGCATTAACAGCTCTGCGTCAGCACCTAGATGATAGGGGCTTTACGAATGTTACAATTGAGGATCCACCTGATGAAAACAGGGGAGGCTATTTAGCCAGCAGGACAGAGCCCAACAATGGTTGGGTAACGCGAGTTGCCGCCTCTATGGGTAAAACAACTGGCCAGAAACCAGTAATTATACCACAAATGGGTGGCTCGATTTGTAATGACCTTTTCACTGATTTGCTTGGGTTGCCTGCAATTTGGATACCGCATTCATATTCTGGTTGTAGTCAGCACGCTCCAAACGAGCACATCCTTATGCCAGTTTGCAGGGAAGCGCTGCAAATAATGACAGCATTATACTGGGACCTCGGCGAGGAGCAGGTTGGTTAATGATAGAGTCATTAGACCTCCTCGAAAAATCTATCGCTGAGAGCTTCACTCTTCTTGATCTTCCCAAAAAATCTGTTGTTCCTGTGCGCAATGGGCCAAATGGAGAGGCACTGACCGATGTGCTTGTGGTGGGTGCTGGAATGAATGGTTTGGCGGCTGGTTTTGCTCTACGGCGTCTTGGCGTTTTTAATATACGCCAAATTGATCAGAGTCAGGAAGGCTATACGGGGCCTTGGCGCACTTATGCTCGAATGGAATTATTAAGGTCTGGAAAAAAACTTACTGGCCCTGCGCTTGGCCACAGCTTATTAACGCCACAAGCTTGGTGGCATGCGAAGTTTCCCCACCGTAGTTGGGAAGATATTGAGTATTTGAGCCGAGAAGAGTGGGCTGAGTATCTTGATTGGTACGCAAGTGTAACCCATGCCAAAGTTGAGTTTGAAACAAAAGTCACTGAAATCAATCCCCACGATGATTATGCTACTGTGAAATTTGTTGGCGCTAATGGAGATCAGCATAAAATTTTTGTCAGGCAGGTTATTCTTGCTAACGGCAGAGAGGGTTTGGCAAGGCCTAGGTATCCAAGCGCATTCCTTAGCTTTATCGGTGACAGACGAGTTGTACACTCGTCTGAAGTGTGTGATTTCTCCTCCATGGGTGGCAAAGAAATAGCCATTGTTGGCTTGGCTGCATCTGCATTTGATAATGCTGCAACTCTGGCAGAGGCAGGTGCCAAAGTCACATTATTGGGCAGAGCACCCAAAGTTCCACGGCTTAACAAAATGAAATATACAGTAACGGCAGGTTTTGCTGAGGGTTTCCCACTTTTGTCTGACAGAAAAAAGCTTGAGTGGCTCAGACACATAACCGAAACCCGCATATCACCCCCAAAGCATACTGTGAAACGTGTCGCAGGTCTCGGAATAGAACTGGTTACTGGAATTGAGATCGATAAAATTGAAGAAAATGGTACCCAGTTAAAGCTATTAGCAAATGGATTTTCGCAAAATTTTGACAAAGTAATCCTTGCTACAGGGTTTGGTATTGATGTTGGTTCAAATGATGCTCTTTCAGGTTTTTCTGATGAAATATTGTTGTGGAAAGATGTCATGCCACCTTCTGTTTGGCACGACAAACAAGAAGATTGGCGCGCGTTCCCGTATTTGTCTGAAGGCTTTGCTTTTAAAGCCAAGAAAGAAGGGAGGGCAGCGGCTATTAGCCGGATAAGGTGCTTCAATCATGCGGCTCAATTATCACTGGGAAATTTGGCCAATGATATTCCCCACGCAAGCTTTGGAGCAGAGCGTCTGGCAAGATCTGTGGTTTCATCTCTTTTTGTTGAGGATGCTGATACTCATTTCAACGGCTTGGTGGAATATGATGACACCGAGCTTCAGGGTGATGAATGGCCAGGAAAATTATAAATTTTCGTTTAGCTTAAGTCAGCTGACACGGTCAGCCTCAGCATTGTAATAACGCTCACGATGAAACATTTCCGCTGGCCGGATTTGACTAGCTCTCAGTTTTTCAGTTTCATCCCAGTTTACTTTTGTTTGGTCAATCGTGAATACAACGCCATATTGCTGCTCGGCATTTTTTGCAGAAATGTAGCCGTCAAGAAAGTCATCCAAAACTTCATTCGGAGGCCTGTCCAATGGACAACCCCAACCTCCTCCACCTGGAGTTATTATTCGGATAAGGTCACCTTTGTGAACGATTGTTCCGTCACTTAGAGGCTTAATCTCTCTTTCATTGTCGCAGCCTGGATTTATTAATACTTTGCCTGGCATGCCGGATAGTCCCCCGTTTGCACCGAATGCTGGATAACGACAATTGTCAATCCGTATTCCAAGGGTCATCTGATCAAGAAGCACTCTTACATCGCGGATTATGCCGCACCCCCCTCGGTACCTGCCGGCACCGCCCGAGTCACAATGAACACCAAATTGTTCAATTTCTAAACCAAATTCCATTTCGGCAAATTCTATTGGATAATTTTCTTGAGCCACATAGTAAACAGCATCAAGCCCATCAGCAAAATTTCTTGCGCCATAACCCACGGACAAACCCTCAATGCACAGTTCTTCTCCGCCACTGGGCTTTTTACCCCTTAAATAATAGAGCACATAAACACATGAAGCTGCTGACCCTTGACCATTCATAGCTTGCACCAAACAACCAAAAATAGCGCTATTGACACGGAACATAGAATGAGACCTTAAGCCCAAAGGTGCGGGTGAGAGTGGAGATAACAAAGTCCCAGGAGCTGTTTTTATCTCTCCGATAGCACGGACAAACCCTGCATTCATTATAATGCCGGGCATGTCACGCGTTAAATATAAGCCAAGCATGAATTTTGGAACTGACTCATCCATAATGAAATTTATAGGCCCATCGGCTTGTTGGTCAGTTTGCGTGAAGTCTATTGTTAACTCTGAATTTTTATGTTGAAGGACGGCATCAACAAAATAGCCTCTCTCAGAAACAGCGTCGCTATCTATTCGATCACGAAAGGCCCATTTACCCTCAGGGATTAATTTTTTAATTTGGCTTTCGAGTGCGTGTTGGGTTTGCGAAATTGTTGTCTCAAAGGCCAGGATCAGTGCCTCGGCTCCGTGAACTTTAATGCACTCTTCCACACGTTTTTTTCCAAGCTGACATGCAGCCATAAGACTGTTTAGGTCCCCCTCTAACATTACAGGAAAACGTGAATTATGAGTAAAAATGCGAAACACTTCCTCATTTCGTTTGCCCGCCTGGATAACTCGCACAGGCGGAATCATTATACCCTCTTCGAACACTGATTTTGCTTGAGGACTTATTGATCCTGGAACCGCGCCGCCAATGTCCCAGAGGTGTCCCCAGCACTCAACAAATGCAACAACTTCAGATTGCGAGAAAACGGGCATAATAAACACCATGTCAGGCAAATGACTGACTGCACCCTTTGTGGCATAAGGATCATTATACCAATATAGGTCGCCATTCTGCATGCTTGTGACCGGATAGATCTCAAGTATTTTATCAACAAGATTTCCTGCAAGCGTAAGACTAGTTGATACGACTAACTCACCTCTGGCGTTTAAGATTGCTGTGAAAAAATCCTTTTTTTCTCTAATAAATGGAGACATTGCTGTTCGTGTAATTAATGCCTCCATTTCACGACGTGTGGCATTCATCGCACCCTTGATCAACTCAACAGTGAAACGCTGATTGGCGTCTTCAAATCCCACACTCATGTCAACACCTCAGAAATCATTATATTTCCCCACTTGTCGACCTCAGCTTTTTGACCAGCCAAAATTATTGAAGTAGTGTCTAGTTGATCGATAACTGCTGGGCCATCAATACCATGACCGCAAAGGAGCGTTTCCCTTTTCCACACGGGAACTTTTTGTGGGCCATTTGCGTTTAGGGTAACATACCTAAAAGCACTCTGTGGCGGTTTTGGCAGTTTAGCGTTAGGTATTTTTGGAGGCAAAACATGTTGAATAGGACTTGTCGCCGTGATGCGAAAATTGATCAGCTCCACACCAGCATTTTGGTCTGCGAAATTATATAGCTCTCCATGGAATCTATGAAATTCATTTATTGCTGACTCAATTGAAGCTTTTATTGGTGTTTTGTCAGAAAAGGGAACGGTAAGTTCTGTTCCTTGACCTGCGTAACGAAGATCAACACTTCGTTCTAATTCGTAGGCGTCTCCTTTTAATTTATCTTGCAACAGTTTGCTTCGTGCCTGATTAGAGAGCTTATCGAATATTTTTAGGATTTCTTTTTCATTGTATTGTCCTGATCTTTGGACACGAGTTGTAGCAAAGTCGTACTTGAGGTCCGTTGATAAAAGGCCAGTCGCGCATAATATCCCAGGATAACGTGGTAGCAAAAGTTTTTGACACCCCAAAAGGCGCATTAGCTCACCGCCGTGAACAGGTCCGGCTCCACCAAATGCTACAAGCGTAAAATCTTTTGGATTCAACCCGCGTTCAACTGTCATAAGTTTTAACGCATTGTTCATAGTCTCATTGACTATAGCCAAAATGCCGATAGCTGCTGCCTGAACTGAAATTCCAAGTGGGTTAGCTATATGTTCTTGTATTGCATGCTGTGCAGCATCTGTGCTCAGTTCCACTTCACCGTCTAAAAGTTTTTGGGGCAGCCGTCCAAGAACTAAATTTGCATCAGTTACGGTTGGTTGCAGCCCCCCTTTTCCGTATGCCGCTGGCCCAGGATATGCGCCGGCACTTTTTGGCCCAACAAGAATTGCACCGCTTTCTGAAATGCTGGCAATAGATCCTCCTCCCGCTCCAATTGTATGAATATCAACAACCGGTAGAGAGAGTGGTAATTCATTGATTTTGGTAGTGGTGGTTACAGCCGCTTGACCATTTCGAATTAGTGATATATCGGCGCTGGTTCCCCCAATATCGATTGTTATCATATCTTTAATTTTGCATAAACTACCGAGATATGCAGCGCCTACAGTTCCAGCTGCTGGGCCTGACAAAGCCATATGAGCACCAGAGTGCGCTGCTTCTGTTGGTGGAAAAACTCCACCGTTTGATTTCATTATCAGCATGGGCGCTTGAATGTTGCGTTCTTTCAATCCCGCTTCGAGTTGGCCAATATATTTCCCAACAAGTGGCTGGACCATCGCATTCATTACTGTTGTCATGGTGCGCTCATATTCCCGGAACACAGGTAAGACAACACTTGACCTTGAAACCTCTAAGCCAGGAAACTTTTTCGTTAAAAAGTGGTTCACTATTTGTTCATGGACGTCATTAAGGTAGCTGTGCATTAAACAGATGGCTACCGCTTCATAACCCCCTTTTGCGATTTTTGTGCCGATTGCCTCAAGATCCACCTGATCCAAATGCTTCGCCACAGAGCCATCACTACGAATTCTCTCATCAACTTCAAAAATATCCCTTGGAAGCACAGGCCTTTTTGGTTTTATCCATCCGTAGAGATTTGCTTCTCGAGGTATCTCGGCACGACCAATTTCCAGAACATACCGAAACCCCTTGCTTGTGATTAGGGCTGTTTTAACCCCTTTGTTTTCGAGAATTGCGTTCGTGGCAACGGTTGAACCGTGAAAAACTATTTTAATGTCTTCTTTGTCGACATTGCTGAGTTTAAGGACAGAGTCTACAGCTTCAAAAAACCCCACAGCTGGGTTGTTGGGAGTTGAGCTTGTTTTTGTAACAAAAAAAGAATTTGTTGATTGATCTGCTAAAACAATGTCTGTAAACGTTCCGCCGATATCGACAGCTATTGAAATCCTTTTTGACTGGTTTGGCATTTTATGGCCCACCCGTTACTGCCAGTGTTTGGCCTGTTACCCATCCTGCAAAATCTGAAGCAAAAAAAATAATTGCATTGGCAATATCGTTTGGCTCTCCAATGCGTCGCATAGCAATATTTTCAACCATCACTTTTTGCTTTGCTTCTCCATATGAGTCCCACTGTTTGACATAGTCTGGGCTTGTCGGCATGAAACCAGGAGCTACAGAATTTACTGTGATACCAAATTGACCTAGCTCAGCTGAAAGTTGTTTCACCAGTCCTATTTGTGCAGCTTTTGCGGTCCCATAACTTTGGATGCCTGTAAGCGAAACGCCGATACCTGCACGGCTTGATATTATTATAATCCGACCATGTTTTACGTTCTTCATCTGCGGCACAACAGCCCGCGCTAGGTTAAAAGCCCCGTCCACATTAACGGCTTGGATTGCCCGCCAATCAGTGTCTGAAACTTTTTCAATAGCTGTTTTTGACCTTGATTTAACGCCACCAGCAGAGTGGACTATTATATCAACCGCTCCGGTAAGAGACTTATTTTGTATATCCTCAACAAGTCCTTGAACTATTTCTGGTTTCGTAACATCAACCGAGACAGTCTTAATTCGAGAAGCAATTATCTCACTAACGCCCTCTACAACAGTAGGTAGCAGGTCTTCTTCAATATCAGCCGCCCAAACGTTTCCCCCAAGTTCGGCAAAGCGGTGGCAAATTGTTTTCCCAATTCCCCTAACTGCACCAGTCACTAAAATGGTTTGTCCTTCGAACTGTATATTCATTCGCTTTATACCTTGGTTAGTTTTGCATCAAGCCTCTGTGCGGTTTCTGAGATCTGGGAATCGTCTCAGTAAAGTATTAAATTCCGTTTGAACAGCGGCCCCATCTAACTTGCTAGGGTCATTATCAGGCATTTTTGCTATTGCAGAGAAAATTTGGTGTTTTGCAAAAAAGCGCCAACTGATGGGCAGTTTAGCCAAACCTTCAGTGAGTTTTTCGTAATTTTGCTTTGTCCATACTTTTTCAAAGTCTTGTTGTGAAACGGAAACATTGTAAAAGCCATCCGAAGGATTGTGATTACTTTCAGACTTCTTGATTTCACGGCAGGCTGTTGTTGCTTTTTTATCGACACTGCCCTCGCTAATGATCACTCCGTATATTTCCCTGGCATGCTGCTTTGTAATCCAGCCGCACTTAAAATCGTGCAATACTGCTTTGGGATCACGCTCAGTTGGGGGGCCCCAGCCGCCAGCGCCGCCACAGCTCACATATATTATGTCCCCGGGATCAACAGTGACTATGTCTGTGTTACCAAGGTTTATTTGATTAGTTTTTCCAGGGTTTCGGACAAAAGCAGATACAGCACCAGCTTTTCCTCCAACTATACCCCAGCCGGCGAACCTTGTGCGGTCTCTGTTTCTTGCCGTTATTTTAGTATTTGGTGCTAATGCTTCAAAGACCATTTCCGTGCCAAGCCCTCCGCGGTGTTTTCCTGGACCAGCAGAGTTTTTCATTAACCCATAACGGTGGACTAGAATTCCAGCTTCTACTTCGTTCACTTCGGTCGGCGTGTTCTTTAAAAACCCTTGGTTTGCGCCAGATCCATCATTGCCATCCCCATCAGCGCAACCTCCAGAGCCACCAGTCATTGGGTTAATTGCAGCCATTATTCTTCTTCCAGTTTTGATGTCCGTAGTGTTCACATTCATTATCGGGCCACCACTTGCGGGGGCCCCCATTAACCTCTCAGGGGCAGCTTGAGCAAAAGCACCAAATGTTAATCCGTGAAGCCTGTTACATGACAACGTACGCATTCCAACAGCAGCTGGGAATTCTGGATTAACCATGGTGCCAGATGGCAGAATACATTTACAAATACGCGTGATACCAGAATTCAAATAAAGTTTTGGGTTGAGAGAATAAAGCACATAAACAACCCCAACCAGAACAAGGACATGGCGTGGGTCGCCGCCTGTTGGAATATTCATTGAGCTTTCAAGTTGGGGATCAGAACCTGTAAAGTCTAGAATAAGTGTCTCATCCTCTATGACTAGAGTAAGTTTGATTCTACACGGCCAACCATTTACAGCATCCTCATCAATATAGTCCCAAAATTCATATTTACCATTTGGCAGGTTTCTTACAATCGCGCGGGCCTGGTTCTCTGCATAATTTAGCAGTTCTGGAATGCCCTCCCGAAAGGTCTCAATTCCAAATCTTTTGATCATTTCTTGCACCTTGCGTTCACCCGTGTTGCAAGCTGCAATTTGTGCTTTGAGGTCTCCCCAGTTCTGTTCTGGTGCCCGGACATTTTTAAAGAAAATATCAAGGATTTCCTGATTTATCCCTTCCTTTGTAAGGATTTTTGTCGGAGGTATCCTAATGCCTTCTTGGTGAACTTCAGACAATGATCTTGATAGTGACGCCGGAACCGCGCCTCCAACATCTGTGTTGTGGATATGCCCCACTGAGAAAGCAACAACTTCACTTTGATAAAAGATTGGTTTCCAGATATGCATATCCGGTGGGTGAGTGCATACAAATCCTGAGTATGGGTCATTTGTAATGCATATATCGCCGGGACGATAATCATCTATCATCTTAATTGCGCGACCGTAGTTAAGCC
>Ga0209199_1001537_pt1 | contig 27323 bp, 26 predicted proteins | sample COGITO_mtgs_1105_7_FD_184805 | JGI IMG/M metagenome (GOLD analysis project Ga0209199, IMG submission 184805) | Pelagic marine microbial communities from North Sea - COGITO_mtgs_110523 (SPAdes) (version 2) | ecosystem: Environmental > Aquatic > Marine > Epipelagic ...
CTCTGTCATGTCGCTAGGTTACCCCGCGTGTGCGTCTGCGATCTGGCCCGTAGCACCGAGTAACCCCAGCTGCACGCCGTCCGAGTCCGAGATCATCGCGCAGTGGCTCTCGAAGCAGCCAGGGGGACGCAGCCGCGGTTCCCGAACTTGAACACGGCTTCATAGCCACGATGGAACACCGGGTCCTCGGCACTCGTTACGTGTATGACGGCCTGAAAGACGAGCGGTTCCTGACGGTGCTCGCCGGTGTCGGTGCGGGTGGATTGGTTTAACCGGCACATGGGTCGGCCAGTCAGTCTCGCTGCTACTTCTCGAGATGCACGAGCGGCAGATCGATAACGAACGCGTGCCTGGCACCGATTCGTTATCGATCGAGGGAGACACCGATGTTGTCGAGCAGGCGAGGGCGGCCGACCTGGGCGGCCAGGATGATACGGACATCGCCGCTGAGCTGCGTGAGTGGCTGCAAGCTGTCAGCGCCGACGATGGCAACGTAATCGGGTGCGGACACCAGTGGCTCGGTCGCGATCATGTCGATGATGTGCGAGCGCACAACATCGGCGTCGTGTTCGCCAGCTTGCACCAACTCGACCGCGGAGCGCAGCGAACGATTGAGCACAGCTGCGGCGGCAAATTGTTCGGTGGAGAGGTAGGTGTTGCGGCTGGACATAGCCAGGCCGTTTTCTTCACGCACGATCGGGCAGCCGATGACCTGCACCTGGAACGACAGGTCAGACACCATGCGGCGCACGACCGCTAGCTGCTGATAGTCCTTCTCGCCGAAGTACGCCCGGCACCGCCCGCCAATGTGGAACAACTTGGCCACGACGGTGGCCACACCTGCAAAATGGGTGGGACGTTGGGCTCCCTCCATGGCTTCGCTGAGTTCGTTGACCGTGACGGTAGTGATGATCGGCTGGGGGTACATCTCGTCGACCGACGGCGTGAGAACAACCGTGGCACCGGCTTCTTGGCAGAGCTTGAGATCCCGTTCGAGGTCACGCGGATAGTCGCTGAGGTCTTCGTCGGCCCCAAACTGCAACGGATTGACAAAGATCGTGGTGAGTGTGACGTCGTTCTCTGCGGCCGAAGCCTGGATCAGGCTGGCATGACCTGCATGCAGGAAACCCATCGTTGGCACCAGCCCAACCGTCTTGCCTTCGGCCCGAGCAGCGTCGAGCAGCTCCCAAGTCTCAGCCAGGGTTGTGGTTACCTGCACGGTCATCCTTCGTTCTCTCTCGATTCTTCTGCCGGTGTGCACGCAGGGTCTGACCCCGCGTGACCGGCGGCAAGATGTTGGGCGGCGACAACCAGCGTGTCATACAACCCACGCTCCGAAGGAGGAAGGGCGACACGATGCGCATCAAGCGTGGTGTGATCTCCCCGGGCCGCTGGGCCAGTAAGCGCCGCAGCAGCGCCATGGGCCACGACATCATCGAAGCTGCCTCGAGCCAGGTCAAGGAACGCCTGCACCGGTACCCCGACCTGGTCGGCAAGCCGTTCGACCTGGCCAAGCAGTGCCACCAGATGATTGGCGCTGACCGCAGCAGTAGCGTGATAGAGCGCTCGTTTGGCATCGTCGACGACGAAACTCTGGCCACCGAACAGGTCGACGATCTGAGCTGCGGCCGGATCACCCGCCACCGCAAACCAGCCATGGTCGCGAAGCCGCGTTGCACCGACTTCAGCCGAGGGCAGTGCCATGAGCGGATGAATCGATCCGTGCCGTGGGTGTCCCGCTAGCGGTATAAGGCCGGTCGCGCCCGAACAATGCAGCACCACCGCATCACCGGGTGAAATGGCCCGGGCTACCTGAGCGATCGCCCGGTCGGGGGTTGCGATGAGTACGACATCGACGTCGGACGCAGCGCTCGCGACCGCGGCTTCACGCGCCAACAGATCAACCTGTAACCCAACAGCCTCACATGCCTGAGCGAACGACTGTCCGGCCCGGCCAGGACCAACAATACGGATGCTGGCGAGTGCCACGCTCAGAGCGATCCAATATTGCGGACTTCGCCCTCGTCTGGATCGGACCAGCCATCGAGCAAGTCGGGAGCAAGTTCACCGAGCGGGATCATCACGAAGGCGCGATCGCGCCACCGTGGATGGGGCACAATCAGGTCAGGTTCATTGACCGTCTCGCCGTCGACATAGACCACGTCGACATCAAGGGTCCGTGGGCCCCACCGCTCGATCCGGACCCGTTCGGCCTCCGCTTCGAGGGTGCGACACAACTCGAGCAGGTCACGAGGAGACAGATCTGTATCGAGCTCGACAACACAATTTAAGAAGGCGCCCTGTTCGGGCCCACCAATCGGGTCGGTCTCATATAGCGAGGACACCTGCACCAGGTCGGGCATGGCTTCGACGGCAGCCCGCAAATAACTAAGGCGTTCGCCCAGGTTGCTACCTAACCCGAGAAATGCTCGGCGAGTCATGTCAGCCGCGACTGCGAGTGATGCGGACACCCGATGCGGCAAGATCCTGTGCCATCGGCGGCCGTAGCTTCAAGATCTCGACGGTCACCTGGATCGCCTTGTCATCAACCAGCAACAAATCAGCGACCTGCTGCGCGAAATACTCGAGCAGCGTGAACCGGCTGTTCTCGACCAACTCTTGGATCTTCTCACCGAGAATTCCGTAGTTGATCGTGTCGTCCAGATCGTCTGACTGACCAGCCGCACGTAGGTCAGCAGTGACCTCGGCATTGATCTCGAATGGTTGACGTCGGGCCTGCTCTTCATCGAGCACGCCGCAATAGGCCATGACTCTGAAGCTCCGCAGCAAAATGGCATCGGATTCCATGGCGCTGTTTTAGTCGCTCGACTCGTCTTCTGGTTCGTCGACTGGCAAATTCGCCTTGCGATGGTCCGATTCATAAATCGTGTTAATGATCGACCGGCCTCGAGGACCAATCTGGCGGCCGAACAGTCGCTCGACCATCACGAAGGTTTCGGTAGGCGCTTCGAGATAGTCGCCCCAGATCAAAAACCCGCCGAAGAAACCCATCATCGTGTCGCCCAGCGACAAACGATGCATAAGCATGCGTTTGTTGTTGTCGAGCGCGATGCCCATCTGCTCATAGATACGAGGCATCAGGAAGGTTGGCTCCTGATCATCGGCAACAGGCCAATGGCGGTGGGCAAGACCGAGTTCCTTGTATGCCTGCAGATTGTGATTGCCAGGAATCATCGAGATCGTGAGGTCGAAGTTGTTATTCAGCACCCACACGATCTCTTCTTGACGACGCACCGGTCGATGGTTCGACCCCTTGCCGCCTAGGCGTTCACACACCGCAATTTGGTCCTTGAGAATCCAGGTGAAGTGGCGCGGCTGAATGCCTTGTGCCCACTTGCCCCGCAAGCTCGAAATCGACATCTCAGCCATGAGGAATCAACCTAGACCGTGATCACCCCGGCAACCACCTTGATCGCCGTAAACCTGGCTACAAAGCCCACAACGCTTGGGTTGTGGGTAGAACATCATGCACTCGCACCACATCAACCCCATGAGCACACGCCCACACGGCCAACGCCACCGAGGCTTCACGACGATCCTCGGTCGACGTTGGTGCTGCCTCGACCAGCGGAACACCCGTGTTGCTCGCCCTGTTAATCCGGTGGATGTTCGACAGCAGCGACGGCTACCTGCAGAACAGAGTCGCGAACTACGGGTTGAGGAAACGCATTGCTTCCATGCGGGTGGCTACGTCGTCGCGGAAGATACCGCGCACCGCAGACGTGATCGTCGTGGCACCTGGCTTGCGAATACCCCGCATGGCCATACACAGGTGCTCCGCTTCGATGACAACAATCGCGCCATTGGGATCGAGTACGTCATCGATGGCATCGGCGCACTGCGATGTCAGACGTTCTTGGACCTGGGGGCGACGGGCATAACCGTCGACCAGTCGTGCCAGCTTCGACAAACCGGTAATGCGACCCTGTTCGTTCGGGATGTAGCCCAGGTGCGCAACACCATAGAACGGCACAAGATGGTGCTCACACAGCGAGTAGATGGGGATGTCCTTGACGATGACCATTTCTTGGTGGCCAGCCTCGAACTGGGTCACAAGATGTTCGCGTGGATCCTGATGTAGACCGCCACAGACCTCGGCGTACATACGTGCAACCCGTTGGGGGGTGTCGTGCAGACCATCGCGAGTCGGGTCTTCGCCCATCGCCTCGAGAATTTCTGACACTGCAGCAGCAATACGTTCAAGATCTACAGGGTTTGACGGGTCAGCCACGATCGGAATCCTTTACTCATTCTTGCCAGCCAACGAGTGAACTTGAGCCGGTCAAGGGTCGAGATCAGCTATCGGCTGAGGGACGTTCCTGGGAACGGTACTCGCCCATCACGAACGGTTCACGGGCCAATGGCGAAGAAGATTGCACCGCACGGGGCGGGTCGCTATCCCATGTTCCCGCCTCGCCAAGGATCTCGCAAAGCTGGTGCTCGTCCAAGGTCTCGTGTTCGAGCAACGCCGCAGCAAGTGCATCGAGGGTGTCTCGATGATGGTTCAAGATCTCGTAGGCCTCACGGTGAGCCACGCCGATCAGATCACGGACCTCGTCGTCGATGACGTCGGCGACGACATCGGACATACCGCTTCCTTGGCCGACCTCTTTGCCCACAAAGACGTCGTCGTTCTCACGACCAAATGCTTGGGGACCGAGCTTTTCGCTCATGCCGAACCTGGTGACCATCTGACGAGCCAGTTTGGATACGCGAGCGATGTCGTCAGTCGCGCCTGTAGTTGGATCACCGAAGACGATCTCTTCGGCGGTACGACCACCAAGCAACATCGCGAGTTCGCTGCGCAGTTCCGAGCGCGAGTTCAAGTACTTGTCCCGTTCAGGGAGCGTCATCGTCCAGCCGAGTGCACGACCGCGAGACACGATTGAAACCTTGTGAACAGGGTCGGTGTGCTCATGGAGGTGGCCGACCAGCGCGTGGCCCGACTCGTGATAAGCGATCACTCGCTGCTCGTGATCGCTCATGACTCGGCTCTTGCGCTCAGGCCCACCGATAACACGATCGATGGCGGCACCAACGTGTGTCGTGGTGATCTCATGTTGGCCGTCGCGAGCGGTCAACAGGGCCGCCTCGTTTAGCAAGTTTGCAGGTCGGCACCGGTGAAACCAGGCGTGCGACGAGCCAGTGTGTCCAGGTCAACCCCGGGTGCCAACGGTTTGCCCTGAGCATGTACCCGCAAGATTTGTTTACGACCAGGCAGATCTGGTTTATCGACAGCGATCTGGCGATCGAATCGACCGGGGCGAAGCAATGCTGGGTCGAGAATGTCTGGCCGGTTCGTAGCGGCGATCAAGATGACGCCAGTATTGCCCTCGAAACCATCCATTTCGACGAGCATCTGATTAAGCGTCTGCTCGCGTTCGTCGTGCCCACCACCCATACCAGCACCCCGATGGCGACCAACCGCGTCGATCTCATCAATGAAAATGGTGGCAGGTGCAGATTCCTTCGCCTGTTCGAACAGGTTGCGCACCCGGCTTGCGCCGACACCAACGAACATTTCGACGAAGTCAGAACCAGAGATCGAGAAGAACGGTACGCCAGCTTCGCCAGCTACAGCTCGAGCGAGCAAGGTCTTACCCGTGCCGGGAGGACCGTAGAGCAGGACTCCCTTAGGAATCTTGGCGCCGAGAGCATGGAAGCGCGCGGGATCCTTGAGGAAGTCTCGGATCTCTCGGAGCTCTTCGACCGCCTCGTCGGCGCCGGCAACATCGGCAAAAGTGATCTGGGGCGAGTCTTTCGAGAACTCCCGAGCCTTCGACTTACCCATGCTGAACATGCCACCGCCACCGCGCATCTTGGTGAAGACAAACACGATGAGACCGATCAGGATCAGCATCGGTGCCATGCGCAAGACAAGCTCGCTCCAGAAGCCGCTGGTCTCTGAATTGGTGGTGATATCAATCGGCGGTGAAGCTTGCGTGAGCTCGACCGTCAGCTCATCGGTGAACTCCCGAGGAAACTTCAGCCGATACTGGGTGCCGTCGCTCAAGACACCGCTCAGTTCCTGGATGCGGTCGCTAATGACAGCGGTGCTGACCTGGCCATCGTCGATCAGCCCGAGATACCCCGACAGGTTGTACCAGGTATAGGGCGACTCTTCGGCCCTAAGAGTCTGGGTGGCGACATAAAAGATCGCTATCAGGACGGCAATTGCCCCGACGATTTGGACGGTCGAAAAGCGCTTCACTGGCGTTTTTCGTTACCTAGGGGGGACTCAAGCCTCAGCCTTTGGTTGGTTCTATGAACCCTATGGCCCCCTTCGAGTTCACACGGTCGACCGAATCAACAGCTGGGGGATGGTCTCGGGGCCATTCGCTGGTGATGAACATACGTAGTGCTCGACGGGCCAGAACCGTGGGTGCCAGCGCAACAGCCTTGGCATCGGTGGGATCAATCTCGGCAGCAAGTGAGTCGAGGAACTCGTCTTCGGACCCCAACAGATCGGCCTGACGATCGAGCACCGCGGCGACATCGCGACGGCTGACGTCGTTCAACAGCGGCAGGACCTCGTGACGCACCCGGTTACGAACGAACGCGGGATCATCGTTCGATGGATCCACAACCACGGACACGCCAAGTGACCGGCATAACGCCTGTGTCTCTAACCGGCGTAACGCCACGATTGGGTGCCGTTGCGGATCGCTCAGCGGTGACAGCCCGGTGCGCGCAGCACCTCGCAACAAGTTGATCAACATGGTCTCGGCTCGATCATCGAGCGTGTGCCCGGTTGCCACCTTGTCAGGCAGGCAGGCGAACCTTGCCTGACGAGCCCGGGCCTCGAGATTGGAGCCGGGGGTGATGTCGGCTCGGTGAGCCACAAATTCCGCTCCGAACCTGGCCGCGAGATCACGCACGACCTGGGCTTCAGACGCTGAGCCGGGCCGCAATCCATGATCTACATGATGTGCCGTAACCGCACAACCTGCGGCCCGAGCCAAGATCAGCAATGCCGCTGAATCTGCCCCGCCAGATACAGCGCAGTGCAGGTCTTCGTCCTTGTCAGGGAAGGTGCACCGCTCAAGCAAATCGTCCACAGACGGCGCCTGTTCAGTGAGTTTCACGGCAGTGGACCGTTCATAGGTTGGGTCGACATTCGCCATTCATACGAAGGCGCATGTTGATCGTTAGGCAGCCTGCGATACGACCCGTGTGAGCCATAACTCAGGATCACGGATCTCTTCGATCGTGGGCAGAGACTCGGCACTGGCCCATGCCTGATCGATGGTGCGCTTGCCGCCACCATGTTCTTCAATGTGGGCAATGAACGCTTCGCCCGCTGCGTACTGGTTGAGTTTTGCTTCGAGGCCAACGAGCCTCTGCACGATTCGGGTCAGACCCTTGGCCGACTCGCGGCGGGCGCGGAGCGTCTCGGCAAAGTATTCGGCGTCGGTCACAATGCCGAGGCCAGCGCGATCCATGGTGACATCACCATGACCTTCGAGCAGGCTCATCATGCCAGCGATCTTGTCGAGCACAATCTTTTGCTCAGGGCCGGCAATAAGCGCTGGTAGGCCGCCACTGGCCATTGGGTCAGTGCCGTTGCGTTTCGCTTCGAACAACTCTTTGGCAGCGTCGAGAAGTCGACCAGCATCAGGGTCGACATTGTCGAGCGTGTCATTCACCAATGAAACGAAATAGTCGCGGAGCCACGGAACACCCGTGAACTGGGCCCGGTGCGTGGTCTCGTGCAGTGCTAGCCACAACCGGAACTGTTCCGGGTTGAAGCCGTTGCGCCGTTCGAGCGCGAGCACGTTTGGTCCCACGTAATAGACCATGTCTTGGTCTTCGGGGTTGTCGTCTTCGGTGAGCAAAAGGTCGTATTGGCCAAGCACTCGAGACGACATCCACCCAAGGACACTGCCTACCTGGGCACCAGAGAACCGGCGAGCAGCTGTGCCCATGGGGCCGTCGCCCACGTCGTCGAGTTTGTCGACGACTGGACGCAGAAGACGTTGGAACGACGCGATGTTGGCCCGAATCCAGTCAGGACGGCTCACAAGTCGCGACCTGGCATCACCTTGGAGTGACCACAATCCGGTCTCTTGGCCAACGAGCTTCTCGGCCCGGGGCGTCATGTGGTCGAAGTCTTCGCTCATCTTCGCGAGCGCGTACTCGTCGACGACCTCGCCTCGGGTCGCGATCTTGATGGCGACTCGTTCAGCGAGCTCCCAGTCGACTGCCGATGACACGGTTAGTCGCGTCGCGGTTCGCGGTGCGGGTATCGATCCTTGGTTACCAGCGATAGGTACCCACCTACCGATGCGATGATGAACAGCACGGTGCTACCAACCAAAATAGGTGCCAGCCACCAGTGCCAAACAAATGCTGCGATCATGCTGATGATCCTAGACGGTTGTCGCCCTGTGCCCCACTCGGGTCCTTCAACGCCACGCTGATCTCTTCATAGTCGACGGTCCACAAACGTGATCGCTCGCCGTAACTCTTCCAACCGAGCAGACGTTGTGCACGCTCCGACATTGCGCTCGCCGCCGACCAGGGTGTGGCCAACGGAAGCGCTTCCTCTGGCGTCAACCAGCCGAGTACGAAGGACACATGCAGGCCTAGTCGCCAGTCGGAGGTGGTTGTGTTGGCCCCACCGTTGTGGATGACGCGGCCGGAATAGATCAGACCATCGCCTGCGTTCATCTCGGCAATGGCGACCTGATCTGCGGTAGGGGCTTGTGTGTAGTCGTCCCACAGATGGCTGCCAGGTACCACTCGGGTTGCCCCATTCGCGGCCGTGAAATCGCCGAGTGCATACATGCACGAGATGGTTACCTCGGGACTGGTAGGTGTGCACAGCATCATCCAGTTGCCCGCGTCACGGTGCCACATCTGCTCGCTCTCGCCAGGCCCGATGATCATCATCTGGCCGGTGTTCAGCCAGTAGTCGTCGCACGAGGGAAGGAGGACCTCATCGGCCATACCGATGAGCATGGGTGCTAGCAAGATGTCCTCGAAGGTTCGACTGCGCCATCCCAGGCGGGTAAACCGCTTGGTCGACCCTCCCCAGAACTCGACGGTGCGTTCGTTACCTGTCGTTGCGCCCGTTGGGTGGTCTCTGGCCGCGACTTCGATGTCACTTTTGAACTGGTTCACCGTGTCTTGTCGCAGAAGATCACGGACAATAACTCCGCCATCTCTTGCCACGACCTCGAGAACCTCTTCGCGAGATGCATTCGCGGGCAACACGATCAGTTCAGCCATGACCGGATCCTAGTGATGCGCCTTGGTGCCGTCTTCTTTGAACCGGGGCTCTTTGAAAGGTCCTCTTTGAACCGGTCCGGGTGCAGTCCGGCACACGTCCGTTTCGGCTGCCTCCCGCGTCGGCACTGAGGCGCCTTGCTTCGGAGGCCGAACCGGCCAGCACCTACCTGCACCCTCCCCTACCTATCCCTCACAGGATGAGTAGGTCTATGGAGCGCTCGCAGGACTCGCTTGACATCCTGTGGCACTGCGGCAGAAAACCTGTCCGTTGTCTGCACGTTTGCTCGCACCAAAAACCGGACTACGAGACACAACCAAACTGGCCGAGACCGTAGAGGCTGTAACGCGGACTACGAGAAGTCGGTGATGTCTAGTTTGGAGAGGTCGATTGAGCCGAGGTCGATCGAGGCCAGTGTCTCGGTGATGCGCATGCGAAAGTCAGCAGTGGGCAGCTCAGAAATCGACGGAGCCATGGTTGTCTTGAGTTTGACTTCCATGTCGAAGGCTTGCAGGCACGGAGGGCAGTCGATGAGCTGACTTCGCAGGTTGCCCATCTCGAGTGGCGTGGCGACAGGATTGCGCACCCCTTCGATGCAGTTCATTGCCTTGTCGCATTGCAGTGGTTGGCAGTCACCAGTGTTCATAGTGCCAAAGTTCATGTCGGGTCCTTTGGGGGTAACGCAGGGTTGGACGGGTTCATTAGGTGGCCTCGACGGGAGTCGCTTCGGAGACCTGAGCAAGTTCTGCTGGATCCACGTCTACGAAGCCGCGTTCTCGGCCGAACTCATACAACTGCTCTTGCAGCTTCTTTCTTCCACGATGGAGCCGACTCATGACGGTTCCGATCGGAATATCGAGGATTTCAGCTATTTCTTTGTACGCAAAACCTTCGACATCGGCCAACATCACCGCGGTGCGGTACTGCTCGGGGAGTTCATCGAGCGCATCGGTGATTGTGCTATCGGTGATCTGATCGAAGAGTTGGTCTTCGGCACTTCGGCCAATTTGGGCCAATTCGTTGCCACCAAGACGCCGGTACAGGTACAGGTCCTGTACGTCTGCCAGGTCGCTTTGTTGAGGCCGTCGTTGCTTCTTGCGATACGTGTTGATGTAGCTGTTCGTCAGGATTCGGAACAACCACGCGCGCAGGTTGGTGCCTGCTTCAAATCGTTCATAGGCCCGATACCCCTTGAGGAACGTCTCCTGCACCAGGTCTTCGGCATCAGCCCGGTTCCTGGTCATACGCATGGCCGTTGCGAACAACTGGTTCATGAACGGCATTGCGTCGTCTGCAAATGTTTCTGGATTCGCCACTGTGGATCAGGCTACCTGCATTGCCGGGCGGCGGTTTTGACGCATCGCTGAGCATGCGGTGTGGTGTTACACCCCAGCGAAAAGTTACGTCCCCAGGGGACGTAACTTCTGCCGCTCTCATCCCTGCCAGCATTGGGGCATTCGAGGATGTAGACCTGTTGGTTGGAGAGGCCATCACTGCCTACATTTTCGGTGGACCCGTGCACAGCCTGTTGCGCCGCCCGCACCGACGCACGGACGTCATTTTGATGACACTACTCATCGGCAGTCGTATCGGCCGGAGCTGATCAGAACTGATCGAGTGGCACTCCGGGATCAGCTAGTCCCGGGGCGTTCGGGTGGCGCGGCCGTTCCAGCAGCCTCGGTGCCAATGTCGACGAAGGTCGACCGCTTCTCTCGGGATGGCGACGATGTGGCCGACGCCCCGTTCGATGTCACGGTTGCACCCGGGGCACAGGTAGAGCTTGACCGCCTCGTACGGTTGCACGAAACGGGTCTCGGCGTCTGCCCAAAAGTCGACGGGGATGCGTTTGGCCATACCGACACAGTGTGCCCAGTAGCGGTTCGTCCTGCATCGTTGACGAGTACCGGTTCTCGCATGGTCTAGTCGAAGTTGGGTTCGCGCTTCTCTCGTAGTGCCGCGACACCTTCGGCGGCGTCGGGGCTCATGAAACCCAACATCTCGTAGGCCAGGCTGGCATCGAAAGCCGGTGTGGCCTGGTTCATCCACAGGTTGAGTGCCCGTTTGGTCAACCGGGTCGCCTGCTGTGAACCAGTCGCCAGCTTGTCGGCAACCTTCTGGGCCTCGGCTAGCAATTCGTCGCCTGGCACGGCCTTGCTGACCAAACCAATACGATCGGCCTCGACCCCGTTGATGAAGTCGGCGGTCAGCAAGTAGTACTTGGCCTTGGCCAGACCACACAACAACGGCCAACAGACCACGGCATGATCGCCAGCGGCCACACCCATACGCACGTGACCATCAGTGATCTTGGCTTCCTCGGCCATGATCGAAATGTCCGCCATCAACGCAATCGCGAGACCAGCACCAACAGCTACGCCGTTGATCGCGGAGATGATGACCTTGCTGCACTGGAGCATGTTGTAGACAACGTCGCCAGCTTCGCGCATGACACGTTGTAGCTCCCGTGAGTCGCCAACGAACGAGCTGATCCAATCGAGATCACCACCCGCCGAGAACGCCTTACCCTCGCCAGTGATAACAACCACACGGGTTTCATCATCGTCGTCGATGTCACGCCAGATCCGACTCAAACCAAGATGCAACTCAGCATCGGTCGAGTTATACGACTCGGGCCTATTGATGGTGATCCAAAGAACACCATTATCGCGACGCTCAAACTTCAGCCCCGAATACGAATCAAACCAGTCATCAGCCATCCGCAGAATCTAAGCGATGCACGGCAACCAATGAAAAGTTACGTCCCCAGGGGAACATAACAATTCGAAACGACTACCACCATGTCCGACAAACGTCGGCCTGAGCGGAGCGGTGCAACGCCGAATTACCGCGACCGGTAGACAGCGTTGGCGCCGAGGGCTTCCTTGTTCAAGCGCTTGGACAGGTGCAGGCCTTCGAGGATGAACTCGACGCCGCTGGCAACAAGTGCCGGGTCGCTGAGGTCGTCGGGTGCGTAACCAAGTGCAGTGAGTGCTGCGCCGAGCGCAGGCATTGCTTCGACCATGGCGAGATAGTCGGTGTCGGCGATGTCGTCGCCGGTGTGCACGACGGCGCCGGTCTCTTCGAATGCATCAAGCACGGCGCTGACTTCGGTGTGATCGAATGCCTCTTTGAAGACCACGATCGTGGCCGCCGACAAGAGATGTTCGATGATCTCGGCGTCGCGGCCATCGTCCATGGATTCGACTTCGATCTTGCCCATGGTCGATGGTGTGAGCGACGGTAGGTCGGCGATTCGGGGAACAGCTTTGGAGCCACCATGGCGCAACGTGCGGCGAACCGCACTGGCCACGAGCGTCTCGTAGTTGGCGATACTCAAACGAACCGACACACCGGAACGCTGATTGATGTGTGGGTTCTCGCGAGCGAGATGGCTCATGGTGACCACGAGCTCGGCCATGAAGTCGGGCACGCTGACCTCGATGCCTTCACCCTCGAAGACCACGGCCTCTTGTTCGACGATGTCGATCTCGGTATCGATCTCGATCGGATAGTGGGTCCGGATCTGGGTGCCGAAACGGTCCTTGAGTGGCGTGATGATGCGGCCCCGGTTGGTGTAGTCCTCGGGGTTAGCGGACGCGAACAACATGATGTCGAGTGGCAGCTGGATGCGATAACCACGGATCTGCACGTCTCGTTCTTCGAGCACGTTCAGCAGACCAACCTGGATACGTTCAGCAAGATCCGGCAGCTCGTTGATCGCAAACAGCCCACGGTTCGAGCGAGGCACCATGCCGTAATGCAGCGTGAGTTCATCGCTGAGATACCGACCCTCGGCGACCTTGATTGGGTCGACTTCGCCAATGAGGTCAGCGATCGAGGTGTCGGGCGTCGCCAGCTTCTCGGCGAAACGGCTGCTGCGATGCACCCAGCTGATCTTGGTGTCGTCGCCGTCGGCTTCGACGATGTCCTTTGCATACCGCGAAACCGGGTTCAGCGGATCATCATTGATCTCACTGCCAGCGATGATCGGCATCCATTCATCGAGCAAGCCGATACAGGACCGAATCATGCGAGTCTTAGCTTGACCACGTTCGCCCAAGAACACGACATCGTGGCCCGCGAGCAGCGCATTTTCGAGCTGGGGCGCGACGGTATTCTCGTAGCCGAGCACACCTTCGAAGAGCGGTTCCCCGTTTCGAATCCGCGTAATCGCATTACGACGGATTTCTTCCTTCACAGGTACCGAGGTCCAGCCCGATGCCTTGAGTTGTCCGAGATTCTCAGCAAGATCCATTGTGAGCCAAGTTAGGCGACCGGTGCCCAACATGCGAAGCGGACGGCACACCTTGTTGGCTGTGATCTCAAGAACCCGCGCCCATTCTCGATGCGAGCGCTCTGCCCGATCGACAGCTCGTCTGCGCTTCGGTGGTGAAACGAATACGCTCGGGGCGTGGTGTCCACTGTCCTTCCAGGTCCTTGGCGGGCCCATGCAACCGACGATGCGTTGCGCCGCAACTTCATCGAACACGACTTCGACGACGATGCCTGGCTCGACGTCACGGTCCCCGGCCATTGGGCCGAGCAGCCGAAGCTCGCATCGCGCCGATCGGTTTTGTACCGCACAACCTTCTCGCTGCCCAACGATCCCTCCACCGACGATGGTCGCCATTGGCTTGTCTTCGACGGCATTTGGCAGAGCGCCGACGTGTGGCTCGATGGCGCCTATCTCGGTCCGACCGATGGCTGGTTCATACCCAACGAATTCGACATCACCGATCAGATCCATACAAGTGAAACCGGTGACCATGTGCTCGCCGTCGAGGTGATGTCACAACAACCAAACGCCGACGAACCAACCCGCAATCTGAACGGCATCTTCGACGATCCCGACATCGTCGGCCACCAGAACCGTGGCGGTATCTGGCAACCAGTGCGCATCGTGTCGACTGGTCCCGTGCGCATGATCAAGAACCGGCTGGTCTGCACCGAAGCGTCGACAACAGCGGCCAAGGTCCATATGCGTAGCCATCTCGTGAGTGATGAATCCCGCTCGGTCACCATCACCACCACGCTGCGCCCGCCAGGTGGCGCTCCGCCAGTGGTGTCTTCTCGCCAACACGACCTGGCCAGCGGCGCAACCGTTCTCGAATGGGATCTCGCCATCACTGACCCTCAGCTGTGGTGGCCGTGGCAACTGGGCGACCAACCGATGTATCGGGTAACCGTCAGCGTCGAGGTCAACGGTTCGATCAGTGGCATCTGGGAACGCACTGTTGGGCTGCGCCAGATCCGGATGAAGAACTACGTGCTGTGGGTTAATGGCGAACGATTGTTTGCCAAAGGCGTCGACATGTGGCCGACCACCACACTTCCCGCCGACGCGACCCCCGAACAGATCTCTGGTGATGTTGCCCGAGCAAAGGACCTGGGCCTGAACCTGCTGCGAGTCGAAAGCCATGTAGCGCGCCCCGAGCTGTACGACGCAGCGGACCGGGCCGGCATGCTCATCTGGCAAGACATGCCGATGCGGGGTGAAGTCAAACGCAGCATCCAATCCAATGCAGTGAACGCGGCCCACCGACTCGTGGACAAGCTCGGTGCACACCCATCGATTGCGGTGTGGTGCGCGCACTATGACCCGACAGGCACAAGCACAGGCCGCCATCCGCTCACCGCTATTCCGAGCCGACGTTCGGTGTTCAGCGTGGCAAAACAACAGACACCCACCTGGACCAAATCGGTACTTGATCGTTTGGTCGGCCGAGCCTTCAACCGAGCCGATGGAAGTCGGCCGGTCGTCCAAGGTTCCGGATCCTGGCCCAGTGCGCCCCAGTTCGATGGCACCGACACCCACTTGCGGTTTGGCTGGCACTCAGGCACGGGCCGAGATCTCGAATCGTTCGCTCGTCGGATTCCCCGGATGGTCCGATGGGTTTCATCATTCGGCGCCCAGTCCATCCCCCATCACGACCAGGTCAAGGTGATCGATTGGCCGGCTGACCTGGGACTCCTCGCCGAACGTTACGGGCTCAACGAGACAGGCTTTCGTCAGTATCTCCCGACCTCCGATGCAGACACGATCGGTGATTGGATCGAAGCGTCCCAGGCCTATCAGTCCACCCTGTTACGCCGTCAGATCGAGACGTTGCGCCGGCTGAAGTACAAACCGACCGGCGGTTTCACGTTCAGCGCCCTCGCCGACTGCCGACCGGCTATCTCGTTCGCGATCTTCGACCATGACCGTCAACCAAAACATGCGGTGGCCGGGGTGAAGGCCGCGTGTCAGCCGGTCATCGTGGTGGCTGACCGCATGCCTATCGAAGTACACCCTGGTGATGCCGTTCTCCTCGATGTGCACGTGGTGAGCGATGAACGCGAACCGTTGCATGATCTCGATGTGTCTGCCCATTTGATGTGGCCCGGCGGCGAACACATGTGGGCGTGGCGGGGCCAGGCCGGAGCCGACAGCGTGTCACGCATTGGCTCCATCAATTGGGTTGTGCCAACCGTCAATGGCCCGGTAGAGCTGCACCTGCGGTTACGTCATAACGGCGCTGAGATTGCGTCAAACAGCTATCGAGGCGATATTCGCGGTGGTTAGGGCCTGGCCACTATTCTCGCTCCGCTGTCTTTCACCTGGTTGCTACTGCACGCGGCCTATGTCGTCTCTACCGCGTCTGCATTGTTCAGGGACATCTTGTACGGCTACGAAGTTGGCACAAGCAAGCACTACAGGAGCGCGACGAAAAGCACCCCGAGATTCACGTGGCTTTCTTACGTGCTTTGGGAGTCGAAGCGGCTCTCAAGATCATCTGACCTACGGACCACCGCAGACGAGCGTTGGCTTGCTGATCCAGAATGTGCGATCAGCCGGTCAGTAGGTCGTGATGCTGCTCGTTGTCACGAAGGTGGCTGGCTGCAAACGAACACCACGGTGTAATAGTCCGGCCGTCGGCGCGAATGATGGACAGCAGGCCTTCCATGAGTTGCGCTGCATACCCATTGCCACGATGTTGCGGATCCGTCTCGACATGGGGCACCGTGATCGACCCATCATGGGAGCTGTAGGTCGCGAAGCTCACGACATCACCGTTATGCAACAATTCGAATCGACCAAGATGCACGTTCTCGATGACGGCAGGGCCATCATCGTCGACCAATGCCGCCTCTCCCTGCACATGGATGCCTGCGTCGGCGAGTAGCGCTACATGAGCCGAGAGTTCATCGTTCGACGGTTCAACCAGGTGGCTGTCGTCGGGGAACACGATGACGGGAATCTTCTGTACACCATTATTTCGCTCGAGCACCCGCTCGGTTTCGTCGGGTTTATCCACGAGGTCCACATACACATAGGCAATGCTGCGGTCGTCAAACCAGGCCTTGGCCCGAAGGCAGTCACCACACCAATCGGCGCCGTACATCGTGATCGTCATGCCTCTTTTAAACACCGCCATTGGTGAACATGTTCCCACCTTCTGAGGTTGTGTCGCTAGTCAGTTCGCGCCGAAGAAGAACCAACAAGGTCCGACATACGACTGCAACCAGCACGAGTGCCGCCAAAAGAGTCTTGCCAATGAGTTTCCTGACGACTCGCCACGACCGATACCGTGCAGGAGTACTGCACAGCTGTTTCGCGGGCACTGCCCGACTATGGGACAGCACCACATCAAGGACAAGGTTGAAACCATGGCCGTAACGCAGCGTCCGCAAGACAAATTGCGCACGCCGAAACCGCTGAAGAAAGCTGCTCGGATAATTCTTCCGTGGCCGCTAAATCTCTACCAGACTGCCATTGGCAAGAAGTGGGTGATGGGTCTCACCGGCCTCGGCCTGGTCGGATTTGTTGTTGTCCATATGATCGGCAACCTCCACCTGTACGAAGGTCAGGTCGCCGTCGCCGAATACGCCCACAGCCTGCGCACGATCGCCGATGGCCTTCTGCCAGAAACTGCTGTGCTGTGGGTGCTGCGCCTTGGCCTCATTTCCATGTTCGGCCTGCACATTCATTCAGCAGTCACGCTCACTCGCATGAATCAGGTGGCCAACTCCGCCTATCAGGCGCCCCGCGACTATGCGAAGGCCAACTTCGCCAGCCGTACAACCCGCATCACCGGCCTGATCATCGCCGTGTTCGTCATCTGGCACCTGGCTGATCTCACCTGGGGCTTCACCGACGGCTTCATGGGCTGGCAAGGCGACGGCTTCAACCACGGCGACCCATTGTGGAACGTCGATCAGTCGATGTCGAACATCGTGATCGCCCTTTGGTACATGATCGCAACCGTCGCTGTGGCAGTGCACCTGTTCCACGGCATCGGGTCAGCGTTTACGAGCATCGGCATTAACAGCCCCAAGATCACCCCACTCGTCAAACCCCTCGCCGCAGGAATCGCTGGTTTGGTTCTTGTCGGCAACCTGTTGTTCCCCATCATGGTCCAGGCCGGTGTTCTCGAAGCTGACACACCAGCAGATATCCACCAACTGATCGAAGACGGCTTCCCCCACGGAGAAAACGAATGAGCTTGAAAGTCGGAGAACTAAACAGCAACCTCCCCCAGGGAGCTGCAGACAACATTGCCGAGGCATGGACGAACCATAAGTTCGACATGAAGTTGGTGAACCCAGCAAACAAGCGCAAGTTCGATGTCATCGTTATCGGCAGTGGCCTGGCTGGATCCAGCGCCGCGGCCACCATGGGTGAGCTTGGCTACAACGTCAAGGTCTTCACGTACAACGACTCACCTCGTCGTGCCCACAGCATCGCTGCTCAGGGTGGCATCAACGGCGCCAAGAACTACCAGAACGATGGCGACTCGGTACACCGCCTGTTCTACGACACCGTCAAGGGTGGCGACTTCCGCTCACGCGAAGCCAACGTGCATCGCCTGGCCGAAGTCAGCGTCGACATCATTGACCAGGCCACCGCCCAAGGTGTCCCCTTCGCTCGCGACTACGGCGGCTTGCTCGACAACCGTTCATTCGGTGGCGCGCAGGTATCTCGCACGTTCTACGCCCGAGGCCAGACCGGTCAGCAGTTGCTGCTCGGTGCATACTCGGCGCTGATGCGCCAGGTCGGCGCTGGCACGGTCGAGCTTCACACTCGCACCGAAATGCTCGACGTTGTCGTGCACGACGGCGCTGCTCGTGGTGTGGTCGTTCGTGACCTGGTCACCGGCGAAGTCACCTCTCACTCGGCACACGCTGTGGTGCTGGCAACCGGTGGTTACGGCAACGTGTACTACCTGTCGACGAACGCGATGATGTGCAACGTCACCGCTGCGTGGCGTGCCCACCGCCGAGGCGCCTTGTTCGCCAACCCGTGTTACACCCAGATTCACCCGACCTGCATCCCGTCGAGCGACGAGTTCCAGTCCAAGCTCACACTGATGTCTGAGTCGCTGCGTAACGACGGCCGCATCTGGGTACCAGACGGCTTCGACGAGTCTCGTGATGCCGCTGATATCCCCGAGTCCGAGCGCGACTATTACCTCGAACGCAAATACCCCGCCTTCGGCAACCTGGTGCCACGAGACGTTGCTTCTCGTAACGCCAAGACTGTGGTCGATCAGGGCAAGGGTGTTGGCCCGCTCAAAAACGGTGTCTACCTGGACTTCGCTGATGCCATTGGTCGATTGGGTAAAGAAGCCATCGCTGCCAAATACGGCAACTTGTTCGACATGTACGAACGCATCACCGGCGAAGATCCGTACTCAAGCCCTATGCGCATCTATCCGGCCACGCACTACACCATGGGTGGTTTGTGGGTCGACTACGAACTGCAGTCGAACCTGCCAGGTCTGTTCTGTGTTGGCGAAGCGAACTTCTCTGACCATGGCGCAAACCGCCTGGGTGCTTCGGCGCTCATGCAGGGCCTCGCCGACGGCTACTTCGTGTTGCCATACACGATCGGCAACTACCTCGCCGATCAACTGGGCGACGCACCAATGAGCACCGACGAACCTGCCTTCGCCGGTGTCGAGGCCGAAGTTCAGGACCGTACCAACCGGTGGCTCGCCACCAAGGGCACCAAGTCCGTCGATTACTACCACCGTGAACTTGGCAAACTGGTGTGGAACTACATCGGCATGGAGCGCGACGCCAACGGTCTGGAAAAGGCCATCAGCGAGATCCCGGCCCTCAAGGCTGAGTTCTACAAGAACGTACGAGTGCTCGGCGATGGCGAGTCACTCAACCAGTCACTCGAAAAGGCCGGGCGAGTTGCCGACTTCTTCGAACTGGCCGAACTCAAGGCCCGCGACTCGCTTGCACGAGAAGAAAGCTGTGGTGGTCACTTCCGAGTTGAACACCAAGATGCCGAAGGCGAGGCCAAACGAGACGACGAGAACTTCCAGCATGTTGCTGCATGGGAGTGGAACGGCGAAGACGCGGTGCAGACCCGTCATCAAGAAGAACTCGAATTCAACTACGTCAAGCCCAGCACGCGCTCCTACAAGTAGGCGGAGAGAACCATGACTGAAGAAACACTGCACATCACGCTGAAGGTCTGGCGCCAAGACGGCCCCGACGAACGGGGTCGCTTCGAGACCTACGATGCCCCCAACGTGGGCACCGACATGTCGTTCCTGGAAATGCTCGATGTCGTTAACGAGAATCTGAACGACGATGGCAAGGAACCCATCGCATTTGAGAGCGACTGTCGCGAAGGTATTTGCGGCACCTGCGATCTGATGATCGATGGCAAGGCGCACGGCCCCGAAAAGGGCACGGCAACCTGCCAGTTACACATGCGCAAGTACTCCGATGGCGACACCATCGTGATCGAACCGTTCCGTGCGGCATCGTTCCCGATCATCAAGGATCTTGCGGTCAATCGCTCGGCCCTCGATGCCATCGTCATGGCTGGTGGCTACATCTCGGTCAACACCGGGGCGGCGCCCGACGCCAACCTGATCCCTGTTCCCAAAGAAGCGGCTGACCAGGCGTTCGACGCAGCAGCCTGTATTGGCTGTGGCGCCTGTGTTGCTGCCTGCCCAAACAGTGCAGCTCAGTTGTTCACTAGTGCCAAGATCCAGCACATGAACCTGCTTCCGCAGGGTCAAGCTGAACGGTGGATGCGCACCGAAGCCATGGTTGAAACCATGGAAATGTTCTTCGGCAGCTGCACGAATCACGGCGAATGCCATGACGCGTGTCCGAAGGAGATCCCACTGGATCTGATTGCGTGGACCAATCGCGACTACATCAAGTCCAAGAACAAGAACCGCAAGCTGGCTGGCCAGAAGGGCTAACACCAGCTCCGCTCAACCGGACAGATACAGACCTCGCACCTCGGCGGGATATCGGACAGATTCTGTTCGATATCCCGCCGAGAGCGTTTTCAGCCGAGCCAATAGTTAAGCGGCAACGGGGTGTAAGGGTATTCTGAATGCTCGGTTCATCTGGCGACGACCCGTTTGGTCCATCAATCGCCCCGCCGCCATCGGCCACATTGACTGACTTCGCCGAGAACGGCGCGGGAGGCAATGGGTTGACGGCAACCGCGATTCAGGGTTAGCGGTCAACACCGATTTCAGGCACCTCGAACCTAAGCCAATACCGCACCATTGGCGGCGACGTGCCTGGTGTCTTCGGCGGCACGCTCGACGAGCGGACATGCGACGTCGACAAGTTGGGGCGTTTCCTTGAGTCCGATGCCGACAAGGCTCGAGCCTGGTCAACGGTTCTCGGCATGGATACATCCAACATCAAGACGTACGCCGCCACCCTCACCGCCGCGAACCTCGCGGCCGACACCCGGGTACTCGAACATGGATTCGCAGCCGGCGAGCTCGTACCTCGCGAGACCGTGTTGCAACGAGGATCTGCGGTGCTTGTTGATGCCCGAGGGGTACCTCGCGTCGACTGTTACTCGGGCAATCCGTTGCGGAACCCCACGATTCAGACCGACGAAACCTTTGTTGGGACTCCGTGGCCAGACTTCAACGAATCAACCGTTGTTATCGTCGAGCCTGCCGCTGTCGACGTGACCGAGTTTGTGCTGGTCGATGTCGCCGACGGCAACGAATTCGTGCGGCCGACCGGTTCCACCGGCGAAGCCGACCTCACTGCAAACTCGGCCACCGACAGCGTCGAGGAAACGACCGAACCCGCGGCCCCGAGCCCCACGGCTAGTCCGGCACCAATCACCCGCGAGTTGAACATGGTGGGCCTCGTCGACGTGAACTCGCCCGTCAGTGCCGAGATCAGCGGCGACGACAACGAACTCATCTTTGAGTTCGACGCTTCACCCCGCGCCATGCTGCAACTTGCGGTAACCAACAATCGAGCAAGCGTCGGCGGGGTCAGCATCGATCTGCGTCGCGACGGACAACGTCTCGACTTCTTTCGGGTGCCCGCAGGGGCTTCTGAGTCGGTGAACCTCACACTCGACCACGAAAGCGGTGGGCGGTACGAAGTCATCGTGACCGATGGACCCGCAGCATTCGACTTCGTCATTTCGTGCGAGATCCAGGACGATGCTGGCCAGGGCAGAGACGCGGGAGCCGACTTTGCAGACGCGCTCGAGATCGAAAGCGGGAGCCAAGTAGCTGGTCACCTTGCCGGTCTCGACCTGGCCGACACCTATGTGCTCGACCTGCAAGGTGCACCAGCGCTGGTGATGACCGCCCAAGCCAATCGCGAGTCGGGGCGCGCCGGGTTCGAACTCGAGATGGTCGGTGAGAGGATCGAGTTCTTTCGGGGGAACCCGGCCGACGAAGTTATCTATGAGTTGCTGTTCGGCCCCGACGACGATGGACTGCTGGAAATCTATGTAACCAAGGCTCCAGCAAAGTATGAGTTCGTTATCGACCTCGTACCCCAGGACGACGGTGGTAGTGGCGGTGATGCACCTGCCGAGTTGGCCGACGCACTACGGGTCGAAGCTGACGGCGGGATCAGTGGCGAGGTCGGCCAGCGCGACGCGGCCGACTATTACTTGTTCGATGCACCTAGCGACGACTTCACGTTGTCGGTCGACGTGGCGCCCGACGTGGCGCCCGACGCCGATTCCCGAGTGTGAGTTGACCTACTCGACGCCAACGGGAATCGGGTCGACTTCTTCCGAGTGCAACCGGGTGCCTCTGGATCCATCACGGTGAACAGACCGGACACCACAGGGCAGACCTACCGGCTTATCTTCACCGAAGGTCGAGGCAAGTACTCGGCGTTGATCGAAACGGTTTCGATCGACTCGTGACATCCTCGGATCAGGAACTGCTGCAACAGGTCCTTCCTCGTTATGACATTCGAGCCGAAATCGGGCGCGGTGGCTGGGGTGTGGTCTACGAAGGATGGCATCGCGATCTGAAACGCCCCGTGGCCATCAAACAACTCCCACATCAGCTCGGCAGCGATCCATCGGTACGCGATCGTTTCATCGCCGAAGCACAGCGGGTGGCCAGCCTCAAACATCCACACATCGTGCCCGTGTACGACTTCGCCGAACGCGACGGGCTTTACGTGATTGTTATGGAGCTGGCGAGCGGCGGGACCGTCTGGCAGCGATTCAGCAACCAGGGTATGGCTGCAGAGGAGGCCGTGGGCACCGTGCTGGCAGCGACTGCCGGTCTCCATCATGCGCACAGCCGGGGGCTGCTTCACCGGGATGTGAAACCCGACAATATGCTCTACAGCGCGTCGGGCACGGTAAAGATCGCCGACTTCGGTATCGCAAAATCGATGAACGGCACCCAGGCCGGTCGGCCAGCTACCGAAGGTGTCATTGGTACACCGGCCTACATGGCACCCGAACAGGTCACCGGTGAACCATTGTCGGCGGCAACCGATGTGTACGCGCTGGCGTCGGTTCTGTACGAGTTGTTATCGGGGCATCTGCCGTTCGCTGCGGACGCCGACGCGATCGCGCTGTTGTTCAAGCGGGTTCACGAACCACCACGACCGTTGCAGACGATGGCGCCCACCGTCTCACCAGCGATCGCGTCGGTCGTCGACCGAGCGTTACAGCGTGACCCTTCCAACCGGCCGGCCGACGCCGAGCAGTTTGCTGTCGAGTTGGCAACTGCCGCGACCCAGTCCTTCGGCGCCGGGTGGCTTGAGCGATCCGCAATCACCGTCATGGGCTCGACCGCAGTAATCGCCGCTACCGAACGAACGTCGAGGGGCGGCTATTCCGGAGACAGCCCGTCGGCTACCGTCGTGATCCACCCCGACGAAACCGCCCGGCTGCGGCTCGGTGGTGTCCCGTCGAACCAGCCCAGTCCCGTCCCCGCGCAGAACACCGTGGCGTCAGGTGCCGTAAACCCAAGTGACTTAGCGCCAGCGGATTCGGCTCCGGTGGCGACGAAGTCCACGGCGATACGTCGATGGATACTCAGCGCGGGAGCTGCGACCGCAACGGCAGCGATCATCGTAACCTTCGTAGTGTTTGGCGGCAGCGACGGCAGTGACCAAAATCAGCAGCCTGGCGAAGAAACGTCAGCGGTAACCGCGGTTGAGCGGGCCGCGTTCGTCGACCAGTGCGAAGTCGGTGGTGTGGCGTCCGAGCGATGTGTGTGTGCAGTCGACCGAGGAATCGATCAACTCGATGCCGAGTTGTTCCGGACCGGGCTCGCAGTAATGCTCGACGATGGCCTGACCCTGGTGCCCGAGTTCACCGAACTGTTCAATGCATGCATAGCCGACGGCTTCTGAGCTGACCCGGGGTGACGTCGCAACGTTCGGCTCCAGGTGATCTCCCTTTCATTTTGCCTCGAAAAATCGCTACAGGCCCCGACCTCGCAGATGCGAAATCGGGGCCTGGGTAGGAGGTAGAGCGCCTAGGCCGGCCTGCAACAGTCCGCCGGGAGGGGATCGGCAGTCAGCCCTGAAGTCAGCCGAGGTCGCTACGTAACAGCGCTGGTTATGCAGCTGGTGCTTCGCCGCCGCCTCGAGGACCACGAGGACCTCGGGGGCCACGAGGACCACGTTCACCATCGCCACGTTCACCCGGTGTTGCGTTGACACGTTCGGTCACCCGTTCGGCCAGACCTGCGATGCGTTCGTTCGCTTCTTCCTGGGTCAGGTCACCAGCGGCAACATGTTCCTGGATGTGTGCGGTCTTGGACGCAACGATTGCGTCGACCACCGTCTCGATGGCCACACCCTGATCGGCAGCAACGTCAGCGATACTCTGGCCGGCTTCGCGGGCTGCCTGCAGCACATCTTCATCTACACCAAGCGAGTCGGTGAGAACAGCGAGGTGTTCCGCACGGCGTTCGGCCCGGTTCTCCTGCCGTTTGGCGCGGCGGGCTTCGCGTTCTTCTTGCGTTGGCGCATCTTGTGTCACATCTTGAGCATCGGCGATGTTCGGTAGGGCAACAGTGGCTCCCAGAGCGGTGAGACCAATAAGGCCTGCGGCGATTGCCTTCTTCATCCGCTGGCTCGTGGCTTGTGACATCTTCATTTTGTCTATCCATTCTCCGGCTCGTGGCCGGTGTTCCTTGGGTACAAAGACAATGGTGCCGACCGAAAAATAAGCATCTGTATGGCATGTGTAAGAGTTTCGGCAAATCGGGTAAGGACTTTCTTACCCGGTCCTGGCCCTATGTCACAGGAAACGATGAGGGCTGGCGGACACCCAAACGCATAGGGTGGAGCTAATGCAACAGATGAACCCGGTGTGGCGGGCGCGCAATAATCTGCGCCAGTTCCACGGGTGGCGAGTCTCGCTGGCGGGTTCGGTCATATGGGCGCTACAGAGCCTGGTGTGGTCTCAGGGTTACGGCAACATCGCGGTGGTTCTCGAGAAACAATTCGGTTGGTCCAAGACATTCCTCGCCTTCGGTGCTTCATTACGAAGTGCCGAGGCTGCCGTACTTGGTGTGCCCCTTGGTGTTGCCCTCAAGCGTTACAACATCAAACTCATCATGCGAGCCGGTGCTGTGGCCCAAACCGTCGGCTTTCTGATCTTGTCCCAGATCCAGAACCAGGCCGGTTTCATCGTTGCCGTTGCGGTCATCACCATTGGCGCAACACTCGCCGGCTTCTTGACTATCACCGCCACCGTGGTGGGGTGGTTTGAACGCAAACGTGCCCGAGCCTTGTCCTTCAGCTCCATGGGATTTGCCGTCGGCGGCGTATGCGGGCCGCTCATGGTGTGGGGTTTCCGGGTCTTTGGCTGGCGATGGACCGTCGCGGTCGCTGGCACCGTTCTTGGTGCTGCAGTGTGGAAACTGGCCGGCACCATGGGTGTGCGTCGCGAAGACACCGGTGAACACGTCGACGGGGTAGACCCACTCGACATCGTCACAGGGCCACGGGCCGAAGGTGTCCAGGACGCCCACTTCACGACTGGCGAAGCCGTACGCACCCACTCATTCTGGATGATCGCGTTGGGCCATGGATCCGCACTGCTGGTCGTAAGCAGCGTGATCACCCTCCTCCCGCTCTATCTCACCGAAGACCGTGGTTTCTCCGCCGGCAAGGCCGCGCTGATCGCAGGCATCGTTCCCTTGTTCCAGTTCATTGGTACCTTCACTGGCGGCTATCTGGGTGACCGGTTCAACAAAAGGCTGATCGCCGGCACCGCGATGTTGATGCACGGCTCCGGACTGTTGGCCATGGTGTACTTCGATAGTTGGATCACCATTGGTGTCTTCGTTGTGCTGCACGGCCTGGCGTGGGGTGCCCGTGGCCCCCAGATGGCCGCGCTCCGCGCCGACTATTTTGGGTCGAGTTCGTTCGGGCCGATCATGGGTATCTCATCACTCATCATCACCGTGTTCGCGGTAGCCGGCCCGGTGCTCGCCGGATTCCTGGCTGATCGAACCGGCGACTTCAAGCTTGGGTTCACGATCTTGTCGCTGGGCACAATAGTTGGCTTTGTCTTCTTCGTGTTTGCGACACCGCCAAAACGCATTCCGGCATCAGCTATTCACTCACCGACATAGGCAAACATAGGTGCACTGTGACCCCTAAAGACTTCCTTGGCCACACCGCGCGCGGCTTTGCCATGGGCGCAGCCGACATCGTGCCTGGCGTCAGCGGCGGCACCATCGCGCTGATCCTTGGCGTCTACGAACGACTACTGGCCTCAATCCGCACTGGCGCTCGTTCGCTCAGCCGACTGGCCCGGGGTGATATCAGCGGGTTTATCGAACAGTTCAAATCGATCGAGTGGCCATTCATCATTCCCCTCATGACCGGGATTGTGGCTGCATTCCTGGTGCTGTCGTCGGTACTCGATCGTCTGCTCATCAACGAGCCCGAAGCCATGGCCGGACTTTTCTTCGGACTGGTGGTGGCGTCCATTTTCGTGGCATGGCAGTTGCTCTCGAATCGCGATCCTGGTCGTATGGCGGTCCTTGTGGCTGTTGCAGTCGTGGCATTTTTTGTGCTCGGTCTGAAGTCAGGTTCGGTGTCTGATCCCAGTGCCATCGCATTCTTTTTTACTGGGGCCATCGCCATCTGCGCCATGATCCTTCCCGGCATCAGCGGCTCGTTCCTGATGCTGATGCTCGGTATGTACGCGGCATTCGTTGGTGCGGTACACGATCGAGAGATCACCAACCTGCTCTTCTTTGTGCTTGGTGCGCTCGCTGGCCTGGCAGCATTCAGCACGCTGCTGTGGTGGATCCTCGAGCATCATCGCGATACCCTGTTGGCCGCACTCATTGGTCTCATGGCTGGTTCCCTGCGGGTGTTGTGGCCGTGGCCAAACGGTGTTGGAACCATCGAAGACGACGCGACCGAACAGATCAGCGGCACCACCATTGATCTACCCGACGACGTCGGCCAAGCCTGGTTGCCCATCGTGCTTGCCATCGTTGCCTATGCAGTCGTGACCGGTCTGAACCGATTCACTCCTGCCACAAGCTGACAACAGCGGGGCCAGTTTGAGTTTGGTTACCTTCAGCAGCGTTGCGCAGCCGCGGCATCGACGACCACCATTGTGTTGGGGTGTCGCTGTAGCGCACTGGCCGGAACGGCTTCGGTAACTGGTCCGTGTACCGCGGCGGCAATGGCATCAGCCTTGTGTGCTCCTGTCGCCAACAAGATGATCTGGCGAGCCTCAAGAATCGTGCCGATGCCCTGGGTCAGGGCAGATGCCGGCACCAGGTCGACCGAGCCGAACGCGGTGGCATTGTCATTTCGGGTTGTTTCGGTGAGTTGG